>Ga0228536_1000694_pt1 | contig 52285 bp, 44 predicted proteins | sample SJ1Smetagenome_FD_168611 | JGI IMG/M metagenome (GOLD analysis project Ga0228536, IMG submission 168611) | Enriched culture of PCE-dechlorinating microbial communities from Ithaca, New York, USA - SJ1.S | ecosystem: Engineered > Modeled > Simulated communities (microbial... > Unclassified...
TCTTACAACTCAATCTCTTCAGAACCTGCAAAATTCAGGAACTTTTTGAACCGCCAGACCTTAATAAGGTTAATATGATGATATCTAAACAATTATCTCTTGCTCTGGCCTAACCGGACAGAATTGAATGGCTATATAAAGATGTTCATACTTTCAGCAGGCCTTCCATTCAGTCCTTACTATAGTTATATGGGGAACTATTGGTTTCCAAGAAAAAAACCGGGTTACCATTTCCAGGCAACCCGGTTATCTCGAACTATAGTGGCCACTGGACCCGTGGCTTTCCGTCCCCGCCTGGCGACGGGTTTGGCTTTGTCTGGGCAGATATAGATCCAACTGATTATTGGGGCTCACGAGTGTTCACCCAACGGAACCACCCCCTAACTCGGGAATGCTCCCTTTCATCCACAGATATGATTTGCAATATCTGGGCCAGTTATAACTTAATAAAATAATTGATTAAAATAAATATATTGTTAAGAAAAGTGAACAATCTGTTTCATTTTTTAACCATGGTCATGGTTGTGAGACATTGATACCAGCCATGACACAAACATTGAAGGAGACTCTGCCTCGCCCACCCTGAAAATGGGTACGCATGTCCGGTAACTGAAGATAGCTGCTACATCCCCACACACCTCCCGTGCCCCTCACCATCGTTTTTCTTCCGGCCCCCCAGAGCCTCTTCTGCCATCCCGAGCGCCGCGCCGGGTCTCTCCTTTCTCCCCGTTGGCCTTCCTCCACCCCCGCCGCCCTGACCTCTGCCCTGACCCCCGGCCAGCGGACTTCCCCTCCCCGCCTCCCCTCTGCCTCGTTCCCCCTTCTGAGAACCTGTTTCAACCCCTCTGTTTGTCATTCCGGGCGCCTGCGAGGAATCTCTCCTTTCACGCCGTTAGCTGGTTGCGCGGCTCCGTCTGGCGAGGCCAGGGAGTTTCTGAAATGACTCGTAGTTTTCATTATGTTTTGATATTGACAAGTGATATTGCAAGAGCAATAAGACAAAAAAAGGCAGGGCCATGGCTGGCCCTGCCTGGAAATGCCCATCGCTAAGGAAGAGATTACTTCCTAATCTTCCTTCTTAACCCGACCAGACCCAACAGACCGGAACCGAGGAGCCAGACGGCGCTTGGGATGGGGATAACCGCCTCGGTGAAACCCTGGTAGGTGACATAGGCCTGGGAATAGTTATAAAAGCCGAAACGGCCATCCGGGAAGGGGCCACCGACTATATCGAAGATGGTCAGCCCATCTTTGAGGAATCCGTTGCCACCCTTGAGGTCAATCTTTATCCGATTGGTTTGATAAAGCAGGGTGAACTCATACTCGACATTGTCCTCCCAACCCTTGGTAGTGCTGAAATCAGTGGCCAAGACGTCGAAACTGGGCGGGTTGTCGACATGATTCCAAAAGGGGTCATAATTAGATATGCCCTGAACCCGGGTTAAAGCAAAACCTTCCTTGGCCACGTCCTGATTTGCCTGTTTCCAGTCAAACAGGAGAAAATCATAATCATTGTCGGCATGGATACCTGAAATCGGCTTGGTGTAGCCAAAGACGAAACCGATGTAGTCGTCATCACCGGCATTGTATACTTTAAATTTGCCTTTGAACTCCGTATTGATGTAATTGTTGGGGCTGACAAAGAAGGTGGGATTACCGTTTATTGTCTGATTAACGCTATCGCCACCAACACTCACCACCCAATTGCCGTTTCCTGGCACGCTCTGTTTTGACCAGGTGCTCAGGTCAATGGGAACGGGCGCGCCTATGGCCTGAGTGGCGATGAGGCAAACAAAAACAAGCAACGGTACCATAATTAAAGATTTTAGGCATGCTTTCATTAGTACCTCCTTATTTTCATAGAAGTTAACAATAAACCCTGAAGGGAGCCGTGTCTTTGCGTCTCCGCCTCTCGGTGGGTTTGATTTTGTTTGGTCAAGGTTCATGCACGTAGTTCCATCTCGCCCAATGTTCAACCAATGGAACAACACCCTGGCCCACTAACTTCAGAATGCACTCAAATATTATTTTAAGCAATTTTCGTGCAAATTTTAACTTTCTGAATTAATTAATGATATTATTATTGTTTGGGCGTAGCAATGTTAAGAAAACTGAACATTTGTTTCATCTTTGGTACATTGTACTTAGGCACCGAAATTAATCCAGAATCATTGACCAAATGTTAAAGGAGGCCCTTCCTTCACCCTCATCTTTAAGCATGTCAGCATTCCCGGAACTGAAGCTATCGCGAATCTCGAAAGTTTCTTCCTCACGCGCTCCCTTCGCCCCTTGAGGGGAGAAGATTAGGATGAGGGGTGATAAGAAAATACCTTCGAGCCTCGGTATGTCTGCTCTACCCGCACACCTCCCGTGCCCCTCAACGTCTGTCTTTCTTCCGGCCCCCCAGCCCCCCCCGGCATCGCCGCCCGGCCCCGGCCAGCCGCCTGCTCCTCCCGGCCATTCCCCTCCGGCCCGCATCCTTTCTGCCTCTTCCCCCCTTCTCAGTTTTCCTGATGTGGTGATATGGGAAAGAACACTTGAATTTTTATTACCGCAAACTTCATCTTTTCAAGGCAAATTGCCACGTCGGGGGCATAATTGACCCTGACTTGGCTGCTGCTTCCATTGCCTTGCTATCGATGCATGCTCACCTGAGTCTCCTCCAGCCCACCAGTCCCAACAGGCCGGTGCCCACCAGCCACAGAGAGGCCGGTAATGGGATCATAGCAGTGCCCATGATACTCTCATTGGCACAATTGGCGGTGTTCCAGACAAAGTTAAACGTGTTCCAATCACCGGCCGTATTAATACCTGGCAGGTCGATGTTTATCTCATAGGGGCCACTGCCAATCCAGGTAACGGTGCCGACGCCTATGACTGTGGTGCCATCGAAATGTACTTCAGGGGTTTTGAGCGCTGCGGCATCATACCGGCCCCCGTAGATTAACCCCGAATCCCCGAAATAATAATGTGAGTAGGTAAGAATCCAGGCAGCTGAGTCATCATAAACCTTGCCGACCTCCGGCCCCGACATCTTGACAACGGCATCATAGTAACCTAACGAGCCGACACCATCAGCATTCCGGTCGATGAACAGGTCCGCCACGCCGGTGGCTTTACCCCCCACCGTCAACCCGCCGGCGGGGAAATTGCTGAAAAACTTCAAATGGACGTCCGCCCCCGACCAGGTCACTTCCACCTTGCTGACATCGAAGCCGTCTTTGAACGGGGTGCCTCCTCCCGGATCTCCGATGACATCGTGCCATTCCGACCCACTCCAATTGATGGGAGTATAATCCTTAAACGACTGCGCCAGGGTGGTGTCCACAATGGTCTGAGTGTAGGCCCAGGAGCCATCGGCCGCCACCCATCCTCCTACTACCAAAATCAGAGCCAGGCATAGAACTTTCCACATTTTCCTTACCTCCTCAACTATCGGTCAACTTGGATACAACGTTGGGAGTACATTGTAAAGATAACGTATTTTGTTGACGTATTTTTAAGACCTCCATATGTTAAATTTTCTGAACATCGAATGCCTTATATAATAATTGCAGGCCTTTGATTGTAATATTTGCAAGAATCGTGCTATTAATATTTCATGCGTTTCCCTTCAGTTAGTTAATACCTGACCTTTGTGAGTGTTAAAAAAATAAAACATTGTTTAGTTAATTAAACATTGAATCAATTGGAGATACCTGGGGTTGTGTCCCGGGAAGATCTCACCCAACCAATCGACATCCCCGACTCGGCGTATGGAGAAATGCCGCCTCTGTAGAAGTGGTTCGCGCACCCCCCCAATATGAACCTATTCCTAAAACACCACACGAACAGGCTGTTGAAAAACAGGCTGGTTATCATCCTGAACGGAGTGAAGGTTCTAGAACTCCTAAGAAAGACTAAATTCTTCGCTAGTCTCAGAATAACCAAGACGCCACCGCGGAGGCTTTCAACAGCCTGCTAAACGGCTCACTTCTTACTTCTTACGACGTACTGCGCCCGGTTCCCGGCTCACCGCTCACCGCTGACCGCTAAATTGTGACAAATGCCCCACCTGTGCTGTCCTTCCCCCCTTCCTCCATGATAAACCACCCTCAAGCACCGGGGCACCGGCCTCCCGGTGCTTCCTCCCACTGGAAACCGGCAACCGGAAACTGGAAACTCTTAACCCAGGAGGCCCCCATGCACCCGCAATGCTCCGTCTGCCGCCACCCCCGGGTGACGGCCATCGACACCGACCTGCTCTCCGGGGCGGTCCCGGTGGCCGCCCTGGCCGCCCGCCACGGCCTCAGCTCCTCGGCCCTCTACCGCCACCGGGCCCACCTGCGCGCCCGCCTGGCCCAGGCCCGGGAGCTGGCCCACAGCCTGGTGCTCACCGAACTCATGATGATCCGGGTGGCCGCCCTGGACCGGGCCCGGAACCTCCTGGAGCAGACCAAGGCCGAGAACCCCTCCCAGGCCCTGACGGCGCTGGGCCTCATCTCCCGCCTCACCGCCGCCATCGCCCGGGACGCCCGGGAGCTGGGCGACCCCGTCCTCTACCACCTGCTCACCAGCGGCGCCGGGACCGGCTCCGCCTCGGTCCTGCCCTCCAACCCCGACCTCCTGAAGGACCTCCGGGCCCACCTGCCCGGCGTGGTCCAGTCTCCCTGTCCCGCAGGAGGCGACCTCCCCGACGCCGGCGACCTGCCCGCCGCCGAAAACGACGGGGAAAATCTCCTCCCCGGGACCTGGCCTGCCCCGGAGGCTGACCTAACCACTGGAATTGACACTATGAATGGGGAACTCTCCCCGGCCTCCGGCGGTGGGCATCAGGTGGGAACCAGGTGGGAATTGGGTGGGAATGGGGCGGGAATCGGGTGGGAATCGGGCGGTGACCTCCCGAACGCGGCGGGCGGCGCCCCCGAGGGAGTCATCCTCCCGACCCTGGGCCAGGGTCGGGAGGCCGAACTCCAGGCCCGGCCGGCGGAGCTTCGGGGGGCCCCCACGCCGGACCGAACCGGGACCCCGGCGCCGCCGCTCCCGGCCGGACCGAACCCCAAAACCGGGAAGAAAACTAAGAAGAAGGGAAAATCAAAGCGATAGACATAGGCAGGGCGCCCGGAAAGGGCATAGGTCGGTTCTAGCATTCTGAACGGCGCGCCGCGGAGTGAAGAATCTCAGCGTGGCGACAAGAGAGATTCCTCGCGGGCGCTCGGCATGACAAAAACATCTTGTGATGGCAGCTTGGTGGGACACCTCAAAATGACTCTTTTCCTTCACCGGAGACTGGAACCTGCTCCGGGCCATGGTCCTCGTGAGCCGTCACAACGGCATCAAGGGATGCTTGAAGCGGATCTCCAACCCGCGGCTGTCCAGGTAGCCCAAAAACAGGTCCACGAAATGTTTGGCCGAACTTTCCCACATCTCGGCGTAACCGATGAGTTCCACAGGGATTTGATTGCGGTTTTCCCGGACGAAATCCTCTTTCAGGCCTTTGAGATCAATAAACTGGAGCATGCCGTTCCCCTTTCCGCTCCGTGTTCCCGGTCGTTAGAGAATCAAGTTCAGGGTGAAAACTTTGTCGGAGTCCTGATCCAGGAGCTGCAGCCGCAAGGTGGACGGCCGGCCCGCCTCGGCCGGGAAGAGGATGATCCCGTGGGCCAGCTCCCGGGGCTTGATGGGATTGTTGCTCAGGGTGCGGCGGCGCAGGTCCTCGGTGATGGCGGAAGCCGCCTCCCGGTTGCCCCAGCCCTGGGAGGCCCCCAGGACCCCGCCGGCGGCGGCCCCGCCCACGGCCCCCCGCATGGCGTACTCACCGGCGGAACGCCCGGCCACCACCCCGATGGCCGCCCCGATCAAGGCTCCGGTGGCGCCTCCCAACAGCGCCCCGCCGCTGAAGCCCCGCACCGCCTCGGGAAAGTCGGTGGCCCGGCCGACGCGCTCATAGGCGCTCTGGTTGTCCAGCACCGGAAAGAGCTCGTCTTTGTCATTGATCAGGAAGGTCTGGGATGGATTGATCTGCAGGGTCTGGTCGCTCTGGTTGTCGAAGACCACCTGCACCGGCAGCAAACCGGCCTTGATGATGTTGAACCCGAAGGCGGCGCGGGCCTCTTCCTGGGTATTCCAGGTGCGGGCCGCCACCGTGGCGCCGTTCACCTGTTGGGCGTTGGGGTGGGCCTGGGGCAGTTTAAAGGGGGCCACCGCCGGGGTATAGGAATAACACCCCGACAGACTGAGGCTGATAATCATCATGCCCGACCACCAGGACCGCCAAGGCTTCAGCCCCTTGCGCTTTCCTGAAATGCTCCTCATCATGTTTGTTCCTTAACTGAAAACCGGAAACTGGAAACTGGAAACTTTTAATTCACCGCCATCTGAATCCGGGTCAGTCCTTCACATTTACCCTCCGGGGAGATATTCAGGACGACCCCCTGCAGTTGGACGTTATGGCTGGCCACCTTGAATTTTTGCGGCATGTGGGTCAGGAAACGTTCCAGGATGACCTTGCGTTCCATGCCGATGACCGAATCCCCCGGACCGGTCATGCCGGCATCGGTGAGATAACCCGTGCCCCGGGGCAGGATACGTTCATCGGCGGTCTGGACATGGGTATGGGTGCCGATGACGGCGCTCACCCGGCCATCCAGATACCAGCCCAAGGCCTGCTTTTCGCTGGTGGCCTCGGCGTGCATGTCCACAATGATCACCCGCACCTCGGGGGGCAGGGCCGCCAACTCCCGGTCGGCGGTGCGAAAGGGACACTCCAGGGGTTCCATGAAGATCCGGCCCTCCAGGTTGAGGATGGCCACGGCCTGGCCGGCGGCACTATGGACCAGTGTGAGGCCCTGGCCGGGACTCCCGGGGGGATAGTTGGCCGGGCGCAATAAGCGATCGGTCTTCTGGATGTACGGGATGATGTCCTTGTGCTTCCACAGGTGGTTGCCGGTGGTGATGATATCGAGGCCGGCGTTGAAGAGGTATTCGGCCATCTCCGGGGTAATGCCCAGGCCGCCGGCGACGTTTTCGCCGTTGCCGATGACCAGGTCGATCTGATGGCGGTCCACCACTTTGTGGAGGAGCTGGTCGATGGCCTTCCGGCCGGGGGCGCCCATAATATCCCCGATGAAAAAGACTTTCATCGTCCGGCCGTCTCTTCCCGGGGTGTCGGCAGTGCCTGGGAGGCGCCCATTAGCGGGCGTACTCCACCGCCCGGGTCTCCCGGATGACGGTCACCTTGATCTGGCCGGGGTAGGTAAGTTCACCCTCGATCTTCTTGGCCGCCTCCCGGCACAGCAGCATCGCCTCTTCGTCGGAAACCTTCTCGCTTTCCACGATCAGGCGGACTTCCCGGCCGGCCTGGATGGCGTACGTCTTGCTGACGCCGTTGAAGGAACGGGCGATCTTTTCCAGATCTTCCAGGCGCTTGACGTAAGTCTCCAGCATCTCCCGTCGGGCCCCGGGCCGGGCTCCGGACAAGGTGTCGGCGGCCTGCACCAGGACGGCCAACACCGACTCGGGGGGGATGTCTTCGTGGTGGGCCTGGACGGAGTGGACCACCTTGGCGGATTCCCCGTAGCGCTTGGCCAATTCCGCCCCGATGAGGGCATGGGGCCCCTCTACTTCATGGTCCACCGCCTTGCCGATGTCATGGAGCAGCCCGGCCCGTTTCGCATGCTTGACGTTGAGCCCCAGTTCCGAGGCCATGATCCCGCACAGAAAGGCCACTTCGGTGGAATGCTGGAGGACGTTTTGGGCGTAGCTGGTACGGTAGCGCAGCTTTCCCAGCAGTTTGATCAGCTCCGGATGCAGGCCGTGCACCCCCACGTCGAAGGCGGCCTCTTCCCCGGCTTCGCGGATGTTGATTTCCACCTCCTGTCCCACCTTTTCCACGACCTCCTCGATGCGGGCCGGGTGAATGCGGCCGTCGGAGATCAGGTGCTCCAGGGCGCGGCGGGCCACCTCCCGGCGGATGGGATTGAAGGCGGAGAGAATGACCGCTTCCGGGGTGTCATCAATGATCACGTCCACCCCGGTGGCGGCCTCCAGGGCGCGGATATTGCGTCCTTCCCGGCCGATGATGCGCCCTTTCATTTCTTCATTGGGGAGGGTCACCACCGAGACCGTTTGTTCCGCCACATACTCGCTGGCATAGCGTTTAATGGCCAGGGAAATGATTTCTTTGGCCTTTTTGTCGGCCACCTCCCGGGTTTCGCCCTCGATGCGTTTGATCATCCGGGCGGCATCGGTGCGCACCTCCCGTTCCACCGTCTTGAGGAGGAGATTGCGCGCCTCTTCGGAATTGATCCCGGCCAGTTGCTCCAGGCGTTCCTTCTGTTCCTGGACCAACCGCTGGAGATGCTCTTCCACGTCTTTCAGCTCTTTTTCTATCTTATCCAGAGATTTCTGCCGGCTGGACAACTCCTCTTCTTTACCGTCCAGGTTGGCGGTCTTTTTATCGAGATGGTCTTCCTTTTGTAACAGCCGCTTCTCCAACAGATTTAATTCCGTGCGGCGTTCCCGGGTTTCTTTATCGAGCTCCACCTTCATTTGGTAGAGCTGGTCCTTAGCCTGTAATGTGGCCTCTTTCTTAATGGCCTCGGCGTCTTTCCTGGCTTCATCGAGGATCTTTTTTGCCAGGCTCTCCACTGAGTCGATCCGTGATTCCAGGATCATCTTGCGGAGATAAAACCCCGCCATCAGTCCGAGACCACCCGTCCCTATAAGCAGTAGCGGGGTGATGGATACCACCGGCCAGCTCATGATGGTCTTCCCTTCCTAGGCGTATTTGGACTCTTCCTGTCGGAACAGATAATGTGAAATATTTATCAATTATGTGACTATGGGTAAGTTTGGTACTGGAGATCGCGATCGGCGACCGCGGCAGGAGAAAATTGGGCGGGTGGGAAGGCATTCGGGGCGTCCCGGCAGAAGCGGCACCCCGGTAAGGCTACCAGCTACCCCCGGAGGGGCAAACATATCTCAAGTTAAGCTTAGTACGGCGTTCCTCCTACAATATCGAAAACTATAAATGATGCTAGGACTCGGTTTTACAGCCAAACTTGATGATAATGATGAACTCCCTTTATATGGCGATCATCGCCGGCAGCTGGTTCAGGTATCCTCTATATCCACAGTCTCTATGACTATGACTGACTGCATCACTCCCCGTTTTTCTCTGTCACCGGCCCTGGATTGAACGCCGGCACGGTGGTTGCGGCCAGGCCGAAAAATAATTACTTCCCCCGCGCATGCCGTGTTGATAGGAAATTTTTGAACCGAAATGAGTCAGGGGGGTCTACCATGCGTCTCCTTTAGGCTATCCCGCAATGGGCTATGCACACCGGAGTCTGACTGGAGTCCCGGTTCAAAAGTGTTGGCTCAATAATTAAGCTATCAATCACGTTCACCGCAGGGGAAGTGAACTGCGCGTCTCGATCAAGTCGATCAATTGCTTTGATTTGTTTTCTACCTCCTGCTGTAATTTCTGCCAATCCTCCTTGATCTCTAAATATTCAAAGGCCAGGTTGAGGGCGGCCATGATGACCACCTCTTCATTAGAGATACTTGAGAACATGTGCCGGGCCTCGGTGATTTTGTCGGCCAGCAGTCGCACGATATACTCCAGGCGTTCCCTGGAAATGCTGCTTTTAAGGGTTATCGGCCGTCCCAGGATCTCGACTTTAAGGGTCTCGGCCATTCGTACGGTTTACTTCTCCTGTCCCTCAACACCCAAGATTTCTATCTTGTTCAATAATTGGTCGATTCGGTGCCGCACCAATTCCCGTTCCCGGGTCATTTTTTCGAGGGTGTCTTTGGCTTCCAATAGGGCCTGTTCCTTGTCCTCCAGGCTTTTCAGGAGACCGGCGTTGTCGCTCTTTAAAGTCTGATATTGATCGAGCACCTGTTCCAGTTTCTTCTCTAGTACTTCAAAGAGTTCCAATGACACTCCTGCCTCCCTCTGTTAGTTGTCATTCTATTCTGTGTAGGGAAAAAGTCAAGGGATTTTCAACGCCATGAAATATCTTGCCAACCAGGGAAATACCAGGGAAATCAGCCGGTGGGAGGCGCCGGGACCACCAGGATCTTCCGGCTCATGCCCCGTCCCAAGGCGATCCGGCCGCCATTGAGACTGACGATGACCATGCCGCCGTTATTCTGAATGACGTTCAACAACTGCCCCACCACCAGTCCCAGAGCCATCAACCGGGATTGCAGCTTCAGACCGCCGTCATACCCCGTGACCACCACCTGTTGTCCGGCCGGCACCTGGGCCAGCGGTTGGCCCCTGAGCTTGGGGGGCGCCGGCAGTGGGCTAGTCACCGGCGGCCTCCCCCACGCCCTGGCATTGCGGGCAATATCCCAGCACGGTCAAGACATGGTCCTTAATGGTATATCCATATTTCTCCTGTAAGTTCTTTTCGATCTCAAAGAGCAGGGGCTCTTGGAATTCCACCAGGCGCCCGCATGCCGCACAGCGCAGATGGCAGTGATGCGGGTGGCCGTAGATGTGCTCATAATGCCAATGACCATCGGTGTACTCGACTTCCCGGATCAGACCGCAATCCACCAGCAGGGGCAGGGTGCGATAAATGGAGGCCTTGGAGACCTTGAGGTCTTGCTGGGCCAAGCGCAGATAGAGTTCGTCCACGTCGAAATGTTCGTGGAGACGGAAGATTTCCCGGACGATGGTTTCCCGCTCCGGCGTCTGACGCAGCCCCCGGCGGCGGATATAGTCTCGAAATACCTGGAGTTCGGTGGTCTTCATGGGCTTACAATTTATTGAGAAGCAATTTCAATTTTACCGGCGGGGGAAAATTAAGTCAAGCCCTCCGCTCAGTCCCGGAACTTCCGGCGATAGCCGTCCCCCTCCCGGACCCGCTGCTGCGCCAGGAGAAAAGCCGCCTCCCGGGGATGGAGCCCTTGATCCCGGACCAGATCGAGCACGGCCCTGACGTTTTCCCGGATTTTGATGGCAATGGTCTCAAAGGCCTGGGTGGCCGATCCGTGCCGGATTTCCACCGCAGTGGTGATGACTCCGCCGGCGTTGACGATGAAATCGGGCAGGTTCCAGACCCCCCGGTTCTGGAGGGAGGTCTCCGCCTCCGGGGTCACCGGGATATTGGCCCCTTGCAGGATCATGCGAGCCCGGACCCGGCTGGCGTTCTCCCGGGTGATGACGTCGGGCCGGGCCGCCGGCAGCAGGATGTCGACGGGGAGGGCGAAGAGGTCCTCGGGGGCCAGGGGGCGTGCGCCGGGGTAGTCCAAGACCTTGCCGCCCCGTTGTTTGATATCAATCAGGCGTTCCACCTCCAGCCCCGCCTCCAGTTGGATCGCCCCGGCGGTGTCGCTGGCCGCCACCAGGCGCACCCCGCGCTCGGCCAGGAAGCGGGCCGCGGCCTTGCCCACGTTCCCGAAGCCCTGGACGGCCAAACGGGCCCCTTTCAGGTCCATCTGGAGAAAGTCGGCCAGGACCTCGGCGGCCACGGTGAGGCCGAAGCCGGTGGAGCCCAGTTCGTCCAGGGGGATGCCGCCCATCACCTTGGGACGCCCCGTGCTGCGCCCGTTTTCATCATAGATGAAGGCCATACAGGTCTCATCGGTGCCCATGTCGGGGCCGGGAATGTATTCCGTGAGGTCGGCGATGGTCCGGGCGAAGGCCCGGATAACGGCCTCCTTGTGCTCCCCGGCGACGGCCGGGTCCAGGCGGATCCCGGCCTTGGCCCCGCCGTGGGGCAAGCCGGCGGCGGCATTTTTCCAGGTCATGGTGCGGGCCAACCGGAAGACCTCCTCGAAGGTGAGGTCGTCCGCCATACGTACGCCCCCGATGGCCGGTCCCAGGGCGGTGTTGTCCACCACGACGACGCCCTTCAACCCACTGGATGGTTCGTAGAGACTGACGATCTTGGCCGGACCCCACTCATCCGGGTATTGTCCCCAAAACACCTCTTCCACCGTCATGGCATCCTCCTCCCCCGAGTAGATGGGCGCGTTCCCGGACGCGGGGCGTCCCGGTAGCCCTCTGAGTTGTCTTGATACATATCACAGGCGGGGAGGAGAGGCCAGTCGGGGGTTCAAAAAAACTCCGGGGGGGGCCTCCCCGCCGGACCTGCAGTTTCTTCCCCCATATTCACTTGTCACCGATGGCAAAGTGTGGTACACAATGACAGGCATGAAATAATTTTCTCAAAGTCTGGTCTCCGGAGCGAACGGGGGGCATATGGCAGGGAGAGGAATCAACAAGGTTATTCTGATCGGCAACCTGGGCGATGACCCGGAGGTGCGCTATACCGCCAGCGGCACGGCGGTGGCCAAATTCCGGCTGGCGACGAATGAATCCTACACCGATAAGGATGGCAACCGCCAGGAACAGACGGAATGGCACCGGGTGGTGGTATGGGGCAAACTGGCGGAGATTTGTGGCCAATACCTGGCCAAGGGGCGCCAGGTCTATATCGAGGGGCGGTTGCGCACCTCTTCCTATGAAAAGGACGGCATCAAGCGCTATACCACGGAAGTCGTGGCCCGGGACATGCAAATGCTGGGCAGCGCCCCCAACCGCAGCGGCCGGGATTTTGACCCCGGGTTTGCGCCCCCGGCGGGTGGGGAAGAAGACGACATCCCCTTTTAAGCGGCAGCGGGGACCGGGGCGATATGAGCAGGCAACAGGGGAAGGGCGGCAAAGACAAGCTCCGGCAGGTCACCGAGATTCTGAGCCGGGGGGACTTCCCCGCGTTGGTGGCGTTGACCGATACCGAGACCGGGATCACCACCATCCTGGTGAAGCTGCTCTTCGATCCTGGCAGCCTCCTGTACTGGCGGGCCATCGAGGGACTGGGGGTCCTGGCTCAATCCCATCCCCGCAAGGTCACCAAGATCATCTCCCGTCTCCTGTGGCTGCTCAATGAGGAATCGGGGAGTTTCGGCTGGGGGGCCGGGGCGGCCTTGGGGGAGATCGGCCGGAACAACCTTGACCTGGTGGAGGACATCATCCTCATCATGTTTTCCTTGCTGGAGGAGGAATTTGCCCGGCCGGGGCTGTTGTGGGGGCTGGGGCGATTGAGTCAGACCCACCCCGAGGCGGTGGAACCGGCGGCCGACCAGATCATGGCCCTCTTGGAGGACCCCACGGCCCAAGTGCGGGCGAATGCCGCTTGGTGTCTGGGCTGCCTGGCCAGCGTGGCGGCCGCCCCGGCGTTGCGGCGGCTGGTGGATGACCCCGCGGGAGTGGCGGTCTATGAGGAGGGGGTCCTGCGCCCGGCCACGGTGGGCGACATCGCCCGGGAGGCGTTGGCGCGTCTGCCGGTGACCTGAGGCCGGTGCGATTATCCAGGGCGGGAAGCCCTCTGAAGTTCATCACGTTAGATAAGGAGAGGAAGACAGACCATGTTGTTAGCGATTTTGACCTTTGTGGCCGGAGTCTATGTCGGATACAAATATCCCCAACAGGTCCAAAATGTTATTGAATCCGGCAAGAAAACCTTCGCTGATCTGAAAGACAAGGTTACCAAAAAGAGTCAGACCTGAACTTCCAGGGGGGGGCGCGGCCGGGGGGAGGACGTCCTGCCTCCGGCCGGGCTTCCTCAGGGACTGGCGACCGGCCCCGAGGGGGTCGGGCTGAGGGCGATGACCGTGGCATTGCGACCGGTGGGACGGTCGCGGCGGTACGAGAAGAAATCCCCCTCCCGGCACCGGGTGCACCACCCGGCGATGCTGATATGTTCCCGCCTCACCCCGGCGGCTTGGAGCTGATCCCGGCTCAGCCGCCACAGATCGAAGTATTCCGGCCGAACCTGATAGGTCCAGAAGGCCTCGGGCAATTCCTTCCGATAATTGGTGAATTGGGCGCAGCAGGGCCCCAGTGAGGGGCTGATGGCGGCCCGGAGGGCCTCGGGACGGCTCCCGCAGACCCGGCTGAGGTGCCGTACGGCCTGGCCCAAGACATCCTGCACATTCCCCCGCCAGCCACAGTGAATATTGGCAACGGCCCGGTGCTCGGGGTCATACAGGAGAACCGCCTGACAGTCGGCCTGCTTGATCATCAGGCCCAATCCCGGCAGGTTGGTGATCAGGATGTCGATGCCCTGAAGCTCAGCGGCCCCGGCGGGGGCCTCCCGGCTGGTCAGCACCAGGGCGTTGCCCCCATGGACCTGGCCGACGCTGATGACTTCCTCCAGACCCAGGGCCTCCCGCACCCGCCGCCGGTTGCGGCGGACGTGATCGGGATGATCCCCCACGGAAAAGCTTAGATTCAGGGACTCGAAGGGCGGCGGGCTGATTCCGCCCCGGCGGGTGAGGACGGCGTGGACGATTCCGGGGAGGCGGGCGAACTCCCGGAACCGGAAGACGGGCAGGTCTCCGACCTGCTCCGGCAGGAGGGGGGAGGTGACCAGGGGTTCGGCAGGCTCGAGGATCATGGAATTCCGCATCTGAATGGGTGGCAACGGATCGCCGCCGCCTCCGCTCACCCCTGCGCCCCGAATGTGGGCCTGGGGGGATGATCTTGATGTACCCCAACTTTGGCCTCCTGCAAAGGGAAAAGGGCAGTGAGCCGTGAGCCGTAAGCCGTGAACCGTTAAGCGGGAGCAGGGTTTAAGGGGTCAGGGGCCGGCGTTCCCCGGGCGGGGAACGCCGGATAAGGGGTCAGGATATGTTCGATCTCATTGGGGGCGGTGTCTTTTCCCGTTTTGGTTCCTGGCGTCCTGCTGGTTGGACGAGGGGGGCGGGGAGGTCGGCGCCGGCGCCACGACCTGGGGCTGGGGCCGGGCCGGTTGCTGCCGCGACTGCATCTGTTGCTGTCGGGCCTGCTCCATCTGGCGTTGCATCTGCTGCTGCCGGACTGGTTCCATCTGGGGTTGGGCCGGCGACTGGCGACTCAGATCCATCTGGCGTGGCATCTGCGGCTGGCGAGCCGGGCCCAGTTGCCGCGGGTCCTGAGGTTGCCGGACCTGCTCTGGGCGCTGCGGCAGGGGCTGGGACCGGACCGGCTCACTGGGGCGCGAGCGCCTGAGGTCGGACTGACGGGCTGATGTTTCCGGGGGCTGTGGCAGTTGCCGAGGCGGCGCCACCTCGGTGGGCGCCGGGCCCTGGGGCTGCCGGACCTGTTGCCAGGGGGACGGCCGTCTCACCTGCTGCGGCTGACCGCTCTCCGGGGCCGACGGCCGGGTCTGGGGAGGCGTCGCCCCGGGGGTGGAGGTGGTCGCGGGGGCGGCGCCCGGCCTCATCTCGCCATGACCCTGGAATTGACGGGGATGAGAGGAGGCCTGGCTGGCCGGGACCATGGCCGCGTGTCGGGGGGAACCTGCGGCCGGGGGTGACCCCTGGCCGGTCCGACCCCACTGCCAGCCCCGGGAAGGTTGTGTGGAGGCCGGGACAGGGTTCACCGGACCGGGTTGGGCCTGCGCTTGCCGGTGGCCCCGGGGCGGGATGACCTCGACGTTGGCGGTGGGCAGGCGATGTCGGATCCGGGGCAGATCCGCGGGCCGCGGCGCGATGTCGGGCCGGTTCAGGCGCAGGCGGCCCGAGTTACCGAGATGGGCCGGCTGCACCGAGACGCCGCGGCGGTCGCCCATCGGGGGCATGATCTGCCGCAGATGGGGGCGGCGCTGCATGATGATGTTATCGGCCATCACGTTGTTGATCCGGGTGAGGTTGACGTTGTTCATGTAGTTAGTGATGGCGGTCTGGTTGATATTGGTTACCTGGGAGACGTAGGACGTGGGCGGGCCCCAGACATAGGCGGCTTGGGGGGCGTAACTGGGACTGACCACGTGGGTGATGACGGTGGTGTTCTGGTAGATGGTGGGGGCCAGGGCCGGGGTGGCCAGGTAGCCCGAATCGAGATAGGAGTAGGAGGGGGAGTACTGCTCCCCGAACCCCGGCAGGAAGTTGGCCGCCTGGACGAAGGTCCAGAGGGATTCACCCAGCATTCCCAGGATGCCGCCGCCGGAGGTCAGATCCCCCTGGCCGGAGAAGTCATTGCCGCCGAAGTATTCCGGCGGGGGCATGGGGGCCCAGCCGACGTGGCTGTCGTTCTGACGCCAGGCGCAGGTATGGGGGTACCAGGTGCGGCCCGGCTTCCAGACCCAGCCGTGCTTGTTGCTGGGCATCCAGTTGCCGTAATGGTAGGTGGCCCAGCCCCAGGGCTCCCGGGTTTCGAAGACGTAGCCCTGGCGGCTGGGGACCCAGCGCCCGTCGGTGTAGGGCCGCCACTGTTTCTTGACCTGTTTGGGATACCACACCGGCCCGTGGGAGGGGTCCTGGACCCAATGGCCGTGCTGGGCCAGCTCATCATAGAACAAGGAGGCGTCGTCGGCCTCGGCGCAGGCCGGGGAGACCCCGCACCAGGCCACGACACCCAGCGCCAGGACACCGCCCAGAAGATAAGATCGCCATGACCATGCTGTCGATGTCATTTCGTGCTCCTTCCCGTGTAGGGGGTTACGGGAGTGGCCGTCACGATCCCGGATCCTTAATACCCCTGGGAGTGAGCAGGTGGGGAGGAAGGGGCTGAGCCAGGAAACCCGGGGGCCGGCCATATTCTTGTCCCATTGAGGGATGCTGCAAGAGGTCTGCCAGGGCCGGGGGAGGGCGGAAAGCTCATGATATCCCCGGGAGTTGGGGAAAAGAGGAGCAAGCATCCCGGCGGCGGCTCCGGCCCCGGTTTCCCGGTTTGAGAAGCGGCTTCGGGGCAAGGGGCGGGGTCTTCCCAAATTGATAATGAATTAGCTGTCAGCCATCAGCTGTCAGCTAATAGCTATTATACGGTGGAACAATAGTAGTCTAAACGGGGGGCCAGTAATATGCCCATCTGTTGAATTGTCTTCCTTGTTCCCAAGGATAGTGTAACAGGCTTTCAGCCCGTGCATTCAGGCACAGGCAAGATGCCTGTGCCACCATGGTTACAGTCATTCAGGTCAGAGTCGGGGCAGCCGGCGTGGGGCGTTGCAGCCGGAGCCGGTCTAGACTATCCTATAGGGAAGATTCCCACAGAAAGGACAGAACCATCCCATGCGCAAGCTGTCGGCCTCAATACTCTCGGCTGACTTCGGCCGGCTGGCGGACCAAGTCCGGGCCGCGGAGCAGGCCGGGGTCGATTGGATTCACGTGGATGTCATGGACGGCCATTTCGTCCCCAACCTGACCATCGGCCCCCTGGTGGTGGAGGCGGTGCGGGCCGCCACCCGGCTGCCCCTGGACGTGCATCTGATGATCTCCAACCCGGAGCTCTACCTCAAGGACTATGTGGAGGCAGGGGCCGACTGGCTGGGGGTGCACGTGGAGGCCGCCATTCACCTGGAGCGGCTGATCCAGAACATCAAGGAACTGGGGGCCAAGGCGTCGGTGTCCCTCAACCCCGCCACCCCGCTGAACACCCTGGAGGTGATCCTGGGGGAGGTGGACATGGTGCTCCTGATGACGGTGAACCCGGGGTTCGGGGGGCAGAAGTTCATCCCGGCCACCCTCCCCAAGATCCGGCAACTCCGGCAGATGATCGACAGCCAGGGCCTGCCGGTGTTGATCGAGGTGGACGGGGGGGTCAACCTGGAGACCATCGACACGGTGGTGGCGGCGGGGGTGGACGTCCTGGTGGCGGGGTCGGCGGTCTTCAACCGGGGCGACCTGACGGCCAACGTCCGGGGCCTGAAGGCGCGGATGGGCGGCGTCTGAGGGGGGTCGGCCGGCTCAGGCCGGGACGGAGCGCGAGGTCTGGCGATCCTCGTCCAGGGCCTGGCGGACGGCGGTGGCCAAGTCGCGGATGGTCAGGGGCTTCATGAGCATGGCCCGGAGGCCCAGTTGGAGGGCCTGCTTCGGGCTGAGGGTCTCGCTGAAGCCGCTGCACAGGATAATGGGGATATCAGGGCGCAGCTGCAGGATTTCCTGGGCCAGCTGAACCCCGGTCATATGGGGCATGGTCTGGTCGGTGAGGACGAGATCGAAGCCCGGGGGGTTATTCCGGAAGGCGGCCAGGGCCTCCACCGGGGAGGTGCGGACCGTGACTCGGTACTCCAGTCGTTCCAACATCCGGCAGATGAGCTGGGTCAGGGGCTCTTCATCATCCACGAGCAGGATGTGTTCGTGGCCGGAGGGGGGCTCCCGCCATTCCTCCACGGCCGGGAGGTCCTCGGCCTGAATGATGGGGAGATGGACCAGAAAGGTGGTGCCCCGGCCGACCTCGCTGTAGACCTTGATGTCTCCCCCCAGGCTCTTGACGATGCCATGGACCACGGCCAGCCCCATGCCGGTGCCCTCCTCCCGTTGCTTGGTGGTGAAGAAGGGTTCGAAGATGCGAGGGAGGGTTTCGGGGGGGATGCCGCGGCCCGTGTCGCTGACGGTGAGGCGGGCGTAGGGGCCCGGGGCGAGGTCGGGGTGAAAGGCCAGGTTTGCCTCTTCCAGGCGCACCTCAGCCAGGCTGACGGTCAGGTTCCCGCCGGAGTCCCGCATGGCGTGACCGGCATTGGTGCATAGATTCATGATGGTTTGGTGAATCTGGGTGGGATCGGCCAGGACCTTGGCGTGGGCACTGTCCAGGCGGCTGTCGATGGCGATGGTGGCGGGCAGGGAGGACCGCAGGAACTTCAGGGTTTCCTTGATGATGGAGCTGATCAGGACGGGTTTGAGTTCCTGCTGTTCCTGGCGGCTGAAGGTGAGGATCTGTTTGACCAGACTGCGGGCGCGCTGCGCCGCCCTCAGGACCTCGTTCAGGGTGGCATGGGTGTCGCTGCCCTCCGGGGAGCTTAATTGGGCCAGTTCCGTAAAGCCGATGATGGCCATGAGGATATTGTTGAAATCGTGGGCAATACCGCCGGCCAGGGTACCGATGGCCTCCAGTTTTTGGGACTGGCGGATCTGATTTTCCAGTTGCTGGCGTTCGGTGACGTCTTCGAGGAGACCCACGGCCCCCAGGAAACGCCCGTCTTCGGCGGTGATACGATGGAAGAAGGCGCGCAGAGGGGTGGTTTTGGTTCCGGTGACGGACTGATAGTTGCCTTCGTAATACCCCGGCCGGCCGGCCAGGGCGTCCTGGATGGCGTGACGCATGGCGGGATCGCGCACCTGCTCCAACATGCGGAAGCCCAAGAGTTTCTCCCGGGAAGACCCCAAGATCTCGACCAGACGGTCATTGCAATCGCCGATGACGCCCTGATCGTCGAAGTGCATAACGCCCTGGGGCATATGGTTGAAGATCAGGCGGTAGCGCGCTTCGCTGTCCTTGAGGGCCTCTTCGGCCCTGAGCCGCTGCGCCTCGCGGTCAATGCCTTCCAGGGCAAAGGAGAGGTCCTGGCAGATCTCCTCCATCAAGGTGGTTTCGTCACCGGTGAAGAAGTCCGGGGTGGGGGAATAGACCACGAGAACAGCGACGACGCGATCGGTCAAGGTGATGGGAAAGGCTCCGGCGGAGCGGAAGCCCAGGCGTAGGGCCTCCTGATGGCGCGGGAGGAGGGGCTCGTCGGCCTCGAGGTCGAGGCTGACGGCGTAGCTGCCATCGGCCACGCAACGGGCGATGGGGCGGTCCTGCTCGTGGGGATCGGTCAGGTCGATGCTGAGGCCGTCCAGGAAGCCCTCGTGGTCCCCATGCCAGGCCACCGGCCGCACCTCCCGGCGGTCCCCGTCCACCTGACCGATCCAGGCCAGGGCGAACTGGCCGTAGTGGACGGCGATGCGGCAGGTTTCGGCGAAGAGGGCCTCGGGTTGGCGAACCCGGACGATGGCCTGATTGATTTGGGACAGGACGGCGTAGAGGCGATTGAGGTGCAGGATCTTGGCTTCGGCTTTGTGCTGCTCGGTGATATCCACAAAGATACAATGGGTTTGCTGGAAATTCCCGTGGGCGTCGTAACTGATGGCTCCGGAGAACAAGCCGATGAGGGGGGTGCCGTCTCGGCGGAGCAGGGAATGTTTGACATTCTCCACCCGGCCGGCCTCTTTGTAACGCCGGAAGCCTGTGATGAAACGCGGTTGCTGATCCGGCGACAGGAAATCGCCGAACCAGCGGCCGATGACCTCCTCCCGAGTGTATCCCAGGACTTCGAGCCACCTGGCATTAACCTCCCGCAGCCGACCGTCGGCATCCAGGGACTGGTAGGGTAGGGGGGCCCGTTCAAAGAGGAGGCGGAAACGGGCCTCGCTGCTCCGGAGGGCGCTCTCGGCCTGGAGCCGTTCGGTGATGTCGCGGATGATGCTCTGATGGAACATCTGGCCCTCCACCTCCAGCAGCCGGGAGCTGACCTCCACGGGAAAGAGGGTGCCGTCGGCGCGGCGGTGGTGGCTCTCGAAGATGAGGCCGTTGGAGTTCCGAACCTTCTCCAGGTCGGCGGCCACCGCGGCGGCGGCGTCCGGGGAGCGCAGATCGGTCAGGTTTTTCTGCAGCAGTTCCTCCAGGGGGTAGCCGTAGGCGGCGACGGCGCGGTCGTTGGCATCGACGATGTTCCCCTGGGGGTCCAGCAACAGAATGATGTCGTTGGCGTGGCGGGTCAGGTGTGCCAGCCGCTGGTGGAGGTGGGCCTGTTCCCGTTCCGTGGCCAGTTGGCGGCGATAATGGATAAAGGTCAGTCCCAGCCCGGTGCAGAGGACCAGGAGGGAGAGCAACAGGACCAGGTGACGGGCGCTCCGGCGCAGGGGGGCCAGGACCTCGTCGGAGTCGATCTTGGCCACCAAATGCCAGGGGGTGTCGGGGATGGGGCGGACCGCGGCCAGGACGGGGACGCCGCGGTAGTCCCGGCCCTCCATGACGCCGGCGAAGCCTTGGGCGGCCCGGGCCGCGGGCAGGTCGTCGGACAGGGGCAGACGCAGGGTGCCGGCGGCGCCCGGCTGGTGACGCAGGTTGTTGAGAAACAGGACTTTGTCCCCCTCCCGGCGCACCAGCAGGGTCTCAGCGCTGGGGCTGGGGGTGGGCCAGGACTGGATCAAGGGATACAGGAACTGGTCGGCATCAATGGTGAAGGCCAGGACCGCCACTGGATGTTGGCCCGGCCCGGAAGAGTAAATGGGGGAGAAGAGGTCGCAATGGATGGTCTGGTCCTGGGCTGAGGGGTGCAGATCGGAGAAGACGATGTTCCTGGTGTCGCAGGCCTGACGGAGCCATTGGGTGGCGGCTTCTCCGAAATAGCAGCGGCCCGAGGAGACGCTGACCAGGGGCTGCATCTGGCAGTCGAAGATGGTCAGGCAGGCGTAACCGTAGCCGCGCTGGATGGTATCGAGCCAGGACTGGAGCTCCCGGCGGGTCACCCCGGATTGATCCTGGGCCAGGGCCTGGACATGCCGGGCCAGGAAGGGGGAGGCGCTCAGGCCGGCGCTGTCTCCCAGACGTTCCTGTCGCCACTGGACGATCTGCTGGATCTTGAGGTCGGTGACGGCGCTCAACTGGCGGTGGCTTTCCTGGATGATCCGGGCCTTTTGGTTCAGGAAATAGAGGAAGCCGATGACGATGATGCATGCGGTCAGGATCAGAAAGATGATGATGAGATGCCAGGGCAGCAGGCGGGAGCGAGGCTGATCGCCGGGCATGAGGTCCTCCAGGGTCACATGGTCTGACAGAGAACATAATGATAGCATGTCTCTGGTGCAATACATTAATCGGTATAATTATGGGGTTAGTTGAATAATGGGGCAGAGTTTGGGTTGTTTATAGAACATACGGCGCCCCGGAATGAAGTTATTAGCTACATTTCAGGGGGGACAGGCAATCAGCGAGGGGGGAGGATTAAGAAAAAATGGCCGGGGGCGCCGGAGACGGGTCCGGCCTTAATTTACAGGGTGGGGAGGGGGTGTGGGGGAGAGCAGGGACCTTAGGTCCCTGGCCCTCCCCCCCAAAAAGTCATTTCACAGAGATAATCTTGGTAGGACCTGTTCCCAGGAAGCCCCGACGGGCGGTTTGTGGCCGCACCGCCCCTACTCCCGGGCCAGGTTGAGGAGCCCTCCTGCCGCGATGCTCTCCCGCTGCCGGGGCGACAGGTCCGCCCGCAGCCAGATATCCTCCCCGTCCACCCGGGCCGGAAGCCGTTCGTCCCCGGCCAACAACCGGCGGCGCACCTCCGGCAGGGACAGGCGTCTCCCCTGCGCCAGCTGTTTGTAGTCCGCCGGGTTCTCCAGGGTCAGGGGCAAGATCCCGAAGTTGATCAGATTGGCCTTGTGGATGCGGGCAAAGCCCTTGGCCACCTTCACCCGTACCCCCAGATACCGGGGGGCCAGGGCCGCATGTTCCCGGCTGGAGCCCTGCCCGTAGTTCTCCCCGCCCACCACCGCGCTTTCCACCTTGGTGTCAGCCCAGGCCATCTCCCGGGCTCGCTGCGGAAAGCTGGGGTCCACCTGGTGATAGACAAACTCGCTGATGGCGGGGATATTGCTGCGCAGGGGCAGAATCTGGCTGCCCGCCGGCATGATGTGGTCGGTGGTGATGTTGTCGCCCACCACGAGTTGGATGACTCCCTCCCAGGTCTCCGGCAGCGGCGTAAACTGCGGGAAGGGCTTGATGTTGGGTCCTCGGGCGATCTCGCTCTTCTCCCCCGGGGCCAGCGGCGGCTGCAAGTGCCGGGTGTCCACCACCAAGCGCCGGGGCGGCCGGAGGCGGGGGTAGTCCCCCAGCTTCCGGGGGTCGGTGATCTCGCCGAACACCGCCGCCGCCACCGCGGTCTCCGGGCTCATTAGATAAACCTGGTCGTTCTTGGTGCCGCTGCGGCCCGGAAAATTGCGGGGAAAGGTGCGCAGACTCACCGTGTCGCTGGCCGGGGCCTGCCCCATGCCGATGCAACCCAGGCAGCCCGGTTGGTGCACCCGGGCCCCGGCGGCGATGAGCTTCAGCAGGCCCCCGTCCCGGGTGACGTTCTCCAATACCTGGCGGGACCCCGGATTGATCTCCAGACTGACCCGGGGATGGACCTGCCGTCCTTCCAGGGCCTGGGCCGCCAGCATCAGATCGCGGTAGGAGGAATTGCCGCAGGAGCCGATGAGCACCTGATGCACCGGCGTCCCCGCCACCGCCTCCACCTCCACCACTTTGTCCGGCGACGAGGGGCAGGCGATCTTGGGGGTCAGGCTGTTCAAGTCCACCTGCAGGACCTGGCTGTAGCCGGTGGTGCCCGCCGGCCGTAGGGGCCGCCAATCCTGTTCCCGGCCCTGGGCCTTCAGAAACCGCCGGGTCACGTCATCAGAGGGGAAGATGGAGGTGGTGGCCCCCAACTCCGCCCCCATGTTGGTGATGGTGGCCCGGTCGGTCACCGACAGGGTCTTCACTCCGGGCCCGAAGTATTCCATGATCCGGCCCACCCCGCCCTTGACGGTGAGACGGCGCAGGACCTCCAGGATGACGTCCTTGGCCGACACCCAGGGCGGCAGACTCCCCGTCAGGCGCACCCCCACGATCTCCGGCATCACCAGCGGGAAGGGCTGCCCGGCCATGGCCAGGGCCACGTCCAGCCCCCCGGCTCCCATGGCCAGGGTCCCCATACCTCCGGCATTGGGGGTGTGGCTGTCGGACCCCAGCAGGGTCTTCCCCGGGGCGGCAAAGCGCTCCAGGTGCACCTGGTGGCAGATGCCGTTTCCCGGCGGCGAAAAGATAATCCCGTAGTTCCGGGCCACGCTCTGCAGAAACCGATGATCGTCGGCATTCTTGAAGTCGCTCTGCAACAGGTTGTGGTCCACGTAACTGACGCTCACTTCGGTGCGCACCCGGGGCACTCCCATGGATTCGAACTCCAGGTAAGCCATGGTGCCGGTGGCGTCCTGGGTCAGGGTCTGGTCGATGCGAATGGCGATTTCCTCGCCGGGGGCCAATCTCCCAGCCACCAGATGGGCGGCAATGATCTGTTCTGCTACACTTGCGGCCATAAATGCAACGTATCCTTTTCCGAATGGATTATTGAAAGTGCGGTCATGCCCCGCACCTGCTATTCAGGACCAGGGTTTTCCCTGCGTAAGATACTCACACTTGTAGTATGGTATCATTCTCTCCCCGCTGGCACAACGCCGCCGGCATCCCCATTCCCCGCCGTGCACTTCTTTTCCCCGGGGAGATTGCTTCCGGGCGAGCCTCGGGTTATGCTACCATCTTAAGCAAGCGTCACCTTTACACCGGCGGGCCATTCGTCAGCCCAGGCGGGATAAACGGCATTTCCCCCGCAGGAAGGAGGCACAATGTTAGTCAAACATTTCATGACCAAGCACGTCTTCACCGTGGAGCCCGAGGAGTCCATGCAACGGGCCCTCAACCTGTTGAAGGAACACAAAGTCAACATGCTGCCCGTGGTTCAGGAGGGCAACGTAGTGGGCATCGTCTCCGACCGCGATCTCAAGCGCGCCTCGGCCTCCGACGCCACCGTCCTGGATGCCCATGAGCTGCGCTATCTGCTCAACAAGATCAAGATCAAGGACATCATGAGCAAGAATCCCGTCACCGTGCCCCCCGACTACACCATCGAAGAGACCGCCGAGGTGTTGATGACGCACCACATCTCCGGGGCCCCGGTGCTGGATGAACAGGGGCGGATGGTGGGCGTCATCACCCGCAACGACCTTTTCAAGGCCCTGATCGCCCTCTCCGGGCTGGGGAAAAAGGGCATCCTATTCGCCTTCCAGGTGGAAGACCGGCCGGGAACCATCAAGGAGATCAGCGATGTCATCCGGCAGTACGGGGCCCGCATCGGCAGCATCATGACGTCCTACGACCGGGTGCGGGAAGGCTGGCGCAACGTCTTCATCCGGGCCTACGACATCGACCGCAGCCGGATGGATCAGATGCTGCAGGATTTGCAGCGGCAGGCCCAGATGCTCTATCTGGTGGACCACAAGGAAAACGTCCGCCGCATTTTCTCCGAGGGCGCCCCCGCCAGCTTCCAGGTCTAAGGCCGCCTCCGCCACCAGCGATGCGGCCGGGTCCCCCGGAGCTAGCGTTCCATCTGGCGCAGATGGGCGATGAGGACGTCGGGTTTGTTGCTGCCCACTCCGTCCACGTCCATGTCCAGAAACGGGATGAACTCCGCCACGGTGTCGATGTTCCAGGCGTAGACCGCCAACCCCGCGGCGTGGGCCGCGGCCGTCAGCTCCGGGGTGACGTAGGCGTAGTTGAGCATCAGGGCCTGGGCCCCCGCGGCCCGGGCCAGGGCCGGGGCGTCCACCGGATGCCCCACCAGCAGCACCCCGGTGACGATCCGGGGCTCCACCTCCCGCAGGGCCTTCACCGCCGGGTGCCAGAAACTGATCACGGTGGCCTCGTGAAAGCACTGCCGCTCCCGGAAAAAGGCGGCCAGGGTCGCCACCCCCTGCCGGTCCTTCAACTCGATGAACAGATGCGCCCGCCCCCCGACCAACTCCGCCACTTCTTCCAGCCGGGGCAGGCGTTCCCCCAACCCGGCGTCCAGCCGACGCAACTCCTCCCAGGTCAGATCGTTCACCGCCCCGGTGCCGTTGGTGGTGCGGTCCACGGTGTCGTCATGGATCACCGTGAGCACTCCGTCCCGGCTCAAGTGGACGTCGATCTCCACCGCGTCCACCCCCATCTCCAGGGCCCGGCGCACCGACCGCAGGGTGTTTTCGGGCTCGTAAGCCTTGGCCCCCCGATGCCCCATGATCTTCACCATCTCTCCGGCTCCTGTACTGAGTAATCACGTTATTATGTAGCAGACTCCCTACAGCTTAGTTAATAAGGGTTGGGAGGGGGTGTGGGGGAGGGCAGGGAGCCGCGCTTCCTGGCCCTCCCCCACATCTTCAAAACCTCCCCCCCAGCGAGCCGGCGTAGCCGGTCAGTTCCACGTAACCTTGGCCGCTGATCTTCTGGCCGCGCTGCTCCCCCGTCACCCTGACGCTCCCTTCCCAGTAGGTCACCCGGGTGCTCGCGGCGGTGACGAGTTCCTGGTCGACCACGGAAGGCGTGAGAGTCAAGGTGTAGCCCGCCCCCGGAAGGCTGAGGCGCCACCCCGCGGGATAGACCGCCCCCGACCGGGGGGATGTCCAGGTGCCGGTGGCCTCCACCTGAAAGTCGCCCAGCTTCAGGTGCCGGGGGCCCCCCTGGGGATCCACCAGGGTCCCCGAGGAGTGTGGGGCCAGGCTGCCGTCCCGGTGGCGCAAGAGATACAGCATCAGATCACTGCCGTCGCTGAGCTGCAGGGAAAACCAGTCCCACCCGGTCTGGGAGGGGGCCAGCTGGCTGGAGGAAAATTCGTGGTCCATCCAGCTGGTCCCCGTGACCGCCTGGGTCTGCCCCTGGTAGGTCAGCACCCCCCGGGTGGCCATCCGGGTGAAGGAGTAATAGTGGCTGGCAAAGCCCTCACCCGCGGCCTTGCGGCTGATGCCGTCCTCGCCGTGGATCACCGGGGGCTTTTCCGGCGTCAGGATCAGCTCCAGCCCCACCTCCGGGTCCCGGGCCTGCAAGCGGTGGCTCTCCCCGGCCAACTCCCCCTGCCAGTCGTCGATCCACACCCGGTAGCGGTCTGTTTCGGCCCCGGCGATACCCAGGGCCCCCCGCCCGGACTTCTCCCGGAAGACAAAACGGTTCCCGTCGATGTCCGTCAGAGCCAGATGGGCGAAAAAGACCACCGGCGCCGCCCAGGCCGACGTCGCCCCGGGTCTGGGCGGTCCCAGACCTACCCGGAAGAAGGTCAGCTGGTAGCCGAAGGGCTTGCCGGTGTCGGTCGTCAGGTGGCCGGTGTAATACCACCACTCGGTCTTGAACTCCGGGTGGGCGGCGTGGTCCCGGGGGAACCGGTACTCCCGGCCGGGCCGGACCAGGGCGAACTCCGCCACCGCCGGGCTCCATCCCCCGCTCAATAAACAAATCATCAGGATAATCGAGCTGATCCTCACCATCCCGCCCCGTGCGCTTTTCCCTGGACTTGCCTTCCCCTGACCATTAAGATACCTATTTAAGTCGGGATTTGAAGAAGGACCGCTTAATTTGCCCCTGGGGTTACGTGACGGCAGTGACCAGAGGTCGCTGCCGTCACGTAACCGCCCTGGGGGGTGGGGGAGGGAGGGGGCTGTGCCCCTTGAGCCTGTGGCTCCTGGCCCCCTCCCTCACACCTGACCATCATCCCGCCTGAAAGGGAAGTGCCGTGACTCTCACCGAAGCCTTTGCCGCTGCCGTTAAGAAGCACGCCGGCCAGGTGGCCGTCGTCTCCCTGGAGGACGGCCGGCGTCGGGAATATACCTACGAGCAGCTGCACCAGGGGGCGGTGCATCTGGCCCGCTGGCTCCGGCAGCAGGGCGTCGGCCCCGGCGGGCACGTCGGTCTAGCCCTGGAGAACCGCCCTGAATGGATTATGGCCTACTTCGGCATCCTCCTGGCCGGGGCTGTGGCCGTGCCCCTGGACGTCCAGGCCTCCCGGGAGATCCTGGCCCACAGCTTGGGCCAGACCCGGGCCGTGGCCCTGTTCGCCTCCCCCCGTCTGCCCTTCGACGCCTTGACCGGCCTGGAGCATCTCCAGCAGATCATCGTCGTCGGGGGGGCCCCTCCCGGCCCGGGGCTACTGGACTTTACCGACGTCATGTCCGCCCCGGTCCCCGAGGTCCCCCTGCCGGACGCCGCCCCCGGAGACCTGGCCTCCATCATCTATACCTCCGGCACCACCGGCCTCCCCAAGGGCGTCATGCTCACCCACGCCAATTTCATGGCCAACTATCGCAGTATCGAGGCCCTGGGCGCGGTCACCCCGGCGGACAACTTTCTGTCCGTCCTACCCCTTTACCACGCCTTCCCCTTCATGGCCACCCTCATTTTGCCCCTCTTCCTGGGGGCTCGCATCACCTATATCGACACCCTCAAGGCCGAACCCATCCTGCGCTGCCTCAAGGACGAAGACGTCACCATCCTGGCCGTCACCCCCCAGGTCCTGCAGCACTTCCTGCGGGGCCTCCACAGCCGTTTGGCCCATCTCCCCCTGGGGGTGGGACGCCTGCTGGAGCTCTTCCTCGACCTGTCCTGGCGGGTGGCCCAGCGCCGGGGCTATAATCCCGCCCGGTTTCTCCAGCAGCGGCTTCGCCACGCCCTGGGACACCGGTTTCGCTACTTCATCAGCGGCGGCGCCAAGCTTCCCGACGACGTGGCTCTGGGCTTCGCCAAACTGGGTTTCACCATCATGGAGGGCTACGGCCTCACCGAAACCGCCCCGGTGGTCAGTTTCAATCCCCTGGACGCCCCCAAGATGGGCTCCGTGGGGAAGCCGCTCCAGGGCATCCGGGTCGCCATCGACCGCCCCGAGGCCCGGGGTGTGGGCGAGATCCTCATCGCCGGCGATAACGTCATGGCCGGATATTACCTCAATGAGGCCGCTACCCGGGAGGTCATCGCCGACGGCTGGTTCCGCAGCGGCGACCTGGGCTGCCTGGACGAGGAGGGCTATCTCTTCATCCAGGGCCGCCTCAAGGACATCATCGTCCTGGCCTCCGGCAAGAACGTCTCGGTGGAGGAGGTCAACAGCCATTACCTCCAGGCCCCGGCCATCAAGGAGTTCTACGTCCTGCCCAATGCCAGGAACGAAAAACTGGTGGCCGTGGTCGTCCCCGACTTCGACTACTTTCGCCAGGCCGGGGAGACCGACGTCCAGGCCCGGGTGAAGTGGTACCTGGAGTTCTATTCCCAGCAGCTGGAGTCCTACAAACGGGTCAAAGACTTCGTCCTCACCAATCAGGAGCTTCCCAAGACCCGGCTGGGCAAGGTCAAACGCTACGAGGTGGAAAGGATTTACCAGGCCCGGTCCGGCCAGGCCGCCCGCCCCAAGACCTCCGCCCTGGAGGAAAACCTGTCCCCGGTGGGCGTAGCGGTGGTGGAGCTGCTCCTGGACCACACCGGTCTCCCCGTCATCGCCCTGGATGACCACCTGGAATTGGACCTGGGGCTGGACTCCCTGGCCCTGGTGGAGCTGGTGGCCGCCCTGGAGCAGCACTTCGGCGTCGCCATTCGGGAGGAGGCCGCGGCCGGCGTTTTCACCGTGGGTGAACTCATCCGCCTGATGGAAACCCTCAGTCCCGGTCCGGCCGCCGCCCGTCCCCGGCAATCCTGGGCCGAGATCCTGGCCACGCCGCCCCCGGACCCGGTGTTTAAACGCATCGGCCTCACTGCCGGGTTCCCTTCCCGGATGTTCACCATGGGCCTCTGCCTGCTCTTCGACACCCTCTTCGGCCTGGGCTTCCGCCTCCGGGTGGCGGGGCGGGAGCATCTGCCGGAGGGCGGCGGGCTCATCTGCTCCAACCACGCCAGCTTCATGGACGGCTTTCTGATCTTCTCCGCCGTGCCCTGGCCCCTGCGCCCCCGGCTCTTCTTCCTGGGGACCACGTTTTACTTCGAACTGCCCCTGATCCGCGACCTGGGCCGCCTACTCCGGGTCATCCCGGTGGATTCGGCCCGCCACCTGGTGGCCGCCATGCAGGCCGCCGCCTATGTGCTGCGCCGGGACAAGTTCCTGTGCGTCTTTCCGGAGGGGGCCCGCACCGTCACCGGCGACCTCAAGGAGATCAAGCCGGGCGTGGCCATCCTGGCCCGGGAGCTCGGGGTCAGGCTCATCCCGGCCTATATCCACGGTTCCCATGCCGCCTGGCCGCCGGGTCAGCCCTTTCCCCGCCCCCACCCCATCACCATTGCCTTCGGCCCGTCCCGCCCCTGGCAGGAACTGGCCGACCGGGGGCGGGCCCTCAAACCCGACGCCAAGGATTACGAGGCGGTGACCCTGGGCCTGCGGCAGGAAATCCTGTCTTTAGCTCAAGTCCAGGCCACATTCCCCTAAACAAGACTCGGGCAAAAAGTCATCCCCTCAAGTCCCCTTCTGGGGTGGGGGGAGGGAGCGTGAGGGGGGCCAGGGGGCTGTGCCCCTTGAGCCTGTGGATCCTGGCCCCCTTCCTCGCACAAACTTCTGCATTGCTTCCTAAAAGACCTTTCTGCTGTCCAGGAGCACCGTCACCGGCCCGTCGTTGACCAGGCTCACCTCCATCATGGCCCGGAACACCCCTGTCTCCACCGGCAGCCCGTGCTTCTGCAGGGCCGCCACCAGGGCCTCGTACAGGGACTCCGCCAGTTCAGGCGGGGCCGCCTGGTCAAAGGAGGGCCGCCGCCCCTTGCGGCAGTCCCCGAAAATGGTGAACTGCGACACCACCAGCACTCCCCCGCCGATCTCCCCCACGTTCAGGTCCAGGAGACGGCCGTTGTGGGAAAAGAGGCGCAGGGTGGCGATCTTCTGGGCGATATAGTCCACGTCCGACTGGCCGTCGTCCTTGCCCACCCCGGCCAGGACCAGCAGACCCGGGCCGATCCGGCCCACCACCTCGTCGTTCACCGTCACCACCGCCGACTTCACCCGTTGAATCACCGCCCGCATCCGCCTGTTGCCTCCCGTGCCTCAAAATGTGACATCCACCGCCGCCGCGCTGCCTTTTTATCCCCTTCCAATTGACAGGGGCGACCTCACAGCCGTACAATGAAGCCACCATGCTCCGCACCGGCTCCTCCCTCATCGGCCTGCTCCTGGGCCTGCTGCCTTGGGCCGTGGCCCTGGCCGCCGCCCCGGCCTCCGACCCCTATGAGGGGGCCCGCCAGCGTATGGTGGCTCGCGATCTGGTGGGTCGGGACATCACCGACCCCCGGGTCCTGGCCGCCATGGGCCGGGTCCCCCGGCACCTCTTCGTGGACCCGTCCTTCGGCGCCCGGGCCTACGGCGACCATCCCCTGCCCACCCGGGACGGCCAGACCATCTCCCAGCCTTATATCGTCGCCCTGATGACCCAGTGGGCCGCGGTCCAGCCGGGTCACAAGGTCCTGGAGGTGGGCACCGGCTCGGGCTATCAGGCCGCGGTGCTGGCCGAACTCACGGATCAGGTTTTTACCATCGAGCTCAACCCCGCCCTGGCTAGAGTCGCAGCCGAGAACCTCCGGCGGCTGGGCTACCCCGGCGTGCAGGTCCGGGTGGGAGATGGCTGGCAGGGGTGGCCCGAGAAGGCCCCCTTCGACGCCATCCTGGTCACCGCCGCGGCCTCGGAGGTGCCGGTTGCCCTCAAGTCTCAACTCAAGGACGGGGGCCGCCTGGTCATTCCGGTGGGCCACGCCTGGAGCGGCCAGACGCTCATCCGCATTACCCGCCGGGGGGACGCCTTTGACCAGGAGACCATCTGTCCCGTCGCCTTCGTACCCCTGGTCAAACCCTCAAAATAGCCTTTAATCCCTCGAACACGCGTAGGTCAGTATCATTCAGCCCCCGTATATAGCTTTAACGGGTTGGGGGTGGGGGCCCGAGGCCCTCGAGCCTGTGGCTCCTGGCCCTCTCCCCCGAGATTCTTCCTAACCCTCACCGCCGCCCCGGCTGATGAAGTAGTCCTCCAGCACCAGCACGTCCATCCGGGTGCGCAGAAAGCAGTCCAGGGCTTCGCTGGGACGGTTCACCACCGGCTCGTTCTCGTTGAAGGAGGTGTTCAGGACGATGGGCACCCCGGTGAGGTCCTGGACCTTCTGGATCAGGCGGTAATAATGGGGGTTTTCCTCCCGGCGCACCGACTGCAGCCGGCCGGAGCCGTCCACATGGGTGACCGCCGGGATCAGGGGGCGTTTCTCCGGACGAATGGCGAAGACCTGCAGCATGAAGGGCACGTCGTCGTCCTGCTCGAAGAACTCCGGAACCGCCTCCCGCAGGATGGAGGGGGCGAAGGGCCGGAAGGACTCCCGGCGCTTGATCTTGAGGTTGAGGATGTCCTTCATGTCGGCCCGGCGCGGGTCGGCCAGGATGGAGCGGTTGCCCAGGGCCCGGGGGCCCCATTCCATGCGGCCGTGGAAAAACCCCACCACCCGTCCGGCGGCAATGGCCCGGGCGGTCCGTTCCAGCAACTCCTCCTCACCGGAGATCCGTTCCACCGTGCAGCCCTGCTCTTCCAGGTCCGCGGCCCGCTGGTCCAGCAGGGCGGCGATCTCTCCATTGGCGTAGCCGGGGCCCCAGTAGGCGTGCTCCATAACGAAACGCCGGGGCTGCCGGAGCCGTTCGTTCCACACCACCAGGGCCGCGCCCATGGCCCCGCCGGCGTCCCCCGGGGCGGATTGCACATACAGGCGGCGGAATGGCGTCTGGGGCAGGATCTTGCCGTTGGCCACGCTGTTCATGGCGCAGCCCCCGGCCAGGCACAGGTCCGGGAGCCGGTGCCTCTCCGCCAGCCGCCCCAGGAGGTGAAACAGGGCTGCTTCGAAGCGCTGCTGCAAGCTGTGGGCGATATCCTGATGGCGCTGGGTCAGGGGTTCGTCCGGGGCCCGCTCCGGCCCCAGGAGCTTGCTCAAGGCCGGGGCGTAAACCTTGCCGATGCTGGGGGCGGTGTTGCGCCACTCGTAGCCCACGTTCTGCACATGGTGGCAGAAATAGTCCAGGTTCAGGGCAAAGCCGCCCGTGGGCAACAGGTGCACCAGCTCGGCCATCTCCCGGGTGTAGGCGGGTTGGCCGTAGGCCGCCAGCCCCATAACCTTGTATTCGTCGCCGTAGTTCAAAAAGCCCAGAAACTGCGTCAGGGCCAGGTAGAACAACCCCAAGGAGTGGGGGAAGAAGACCCGCCCGGTGATCCTGAGACGCCCCTGGTCACCCACGCCCCAGGCGGCGCTGCAAAAGTCCCCGAAGCCGTCCACCGACACCACCACCGCCCGCTCGAACGGGGAGGCCAGGAAGCTGCTGGCCAGGTGGGCGTGGTGGTGCTCCACGAAGTGCACCTTGGCCGTGAGGCCGTCATCCCCTAGGTACTGGGCGAACTGCTGCCGCACCAGGAGCCAGTCCTTGGCGTTGCTCACCCGGTTCCCCACCAGTTTGGTGTCGGGCCGGTTGGTGAGGGCAAACCACAGCTTGCGCCCTATTTGGGCCCAGGGTTTGCGGTTCAGGGCCACATGCTCCACCTGGGACAGACTGATATCCCCCTCCTGCAGGCAATAACGGATGGCCTGGGCCGGAAATCCGGCCCAATGTTTGGTGCGGTTGAAACGCTCTTCCTCCGCCGCGGCCACCAACCGGCCTTCATGGAAAAGGCAGGCGGAAGAGTCGCCGTGATAGGCATTGAGTCCCAGGATCCAGGACACGCCGTCCTCCTTGTCAGCTCAGGGATGCATAGAGTTCCAGCCAGCGGGGCCCCACCGCCTGCCAGCTGTAGCGTTCGGTCACCAGGTTCCGCAGCGCCCGGCCCCGCCGGTCGCGTTCGGCCCGGCTCCAGGCACAGACCTCCTCCAGTGCGGCGGTCACCTCGTCCACCCGGGGGTTGATCAAGATCCCGCCCCCCTCGGTCCAATCGCTGAGCCCGGTGGCGTGGGTGGTCACCACCGGGGTACCGGCTGCCGCCGCCTCCAGGTTGACGATGCCCACCACCTCCGATCGGGAGGGGAGAAAAAAGGCCCAGGCCTCCTGATAGAGCCGCCATTTCTCCGGCCCGAAGACCGGTCCCGGGAAGCGCACCCGGTCGCCCAGCCCCAAGGCGGACGCGTGCTTCTGCAACTGGCGGGTGTAAGCCGGGTCGTGGTCGGGTCCCACCACGACCAGCTCGAAGTCTTGGCCGCCCCGGGCTCGGGCCAGGGCCTCCAGCAGCAGGTCCACCCCCTTCTTGGGATGCAGTCGGGCCAGGAACAGGATATAGGGGCGTTCCGGGGTCGGTACCGCCGCCGTCGGACTGGCCAGGGCGGCGTCCGCCTCGGCCAGTTCAATGGCGTTGGGGATCACCGCGAACCTCTGGCCGGGAAATTGCCCTGCTAGCTGTTCCTGTTCCCGGGGGGTGATGGCGTGAATCATCCCCATCCGGCGAAAGGCCGGGTAGGCCAGCAGCCGCCAGTAAGCCAGTTTCTTGATCTGGCGCAACCGGCCGTGGCGCCAATGCCAGGGGCTCAACATGTCGTGGGCGCTGAGCACTGTGGGGAGACCCCGCCGGGCCGCAAACCGGGCCGCCAGCCACATGGGCGCCCCCCACACCCCATGCAGATGCAGCACGCAATTTTGACCGGCCGTGACCCGCTCCAGATAATCCGGCAGCCCCCGGGGGTAGCGCCAGGAGCCCGACCACCCCGCCAGGGGGAGGTCTCGCAGCTCCACGCCGGGAGGCATAGGGGTCCCGGCAGGACCGGCGGCCAGGACCGTCACCGGCCAGCCGGCCCCCGCCAGATAGCGGGACAATTGGGTAATCACCGCGGTCACCCCGGGGTGGGCCGGTGAGTGGTTGTCGGTGACGTGAAAAATATGTCGGGGAGTTATCGCAGTCATGGGAAAGCCAGGTATCCAGGCACCGTCGGGTCGGCCGCCGCCGGGCCGATGGTCAGGCGGGCCCCCCGGGCGCCTTGAAATCCTTGGGCCGCTCCCGGAAGGTATACATGATCTTATGGAGCAGCTCCGCCAGGCCGGATTCATATACCAGGTAGCTCCATCGCCGGGAATACCAGGTGGTCTTGGCCACGTAGTTCCAAAAGTGGCGCTTCAGGTAGAACCGGGGCGTCCGGGCCCGAAAAGGCTCCAGGGGCGCGTTGGTCTCGATGTCGGCCAGCCGGGGGAGGGGAGCCATCCGGTTAATGGCGCGGTAGTGGGCGAAATCCTCCAGGGGGAGATGCATGAGATGCGAGGTCACCCGGTCGGCCGCCCCCGGGTGGCGGCTCACCACCAGCCACCCCGGTGCCACCGTCTCCCCTTCGGCGATGGGGCCGTTCCTGGTCAGGCCGTAGGTGCCGTCCACCATGGCCAGCTGCACGTTCAGGGCCCAGTTCAACGGGCCGATGAGCTCGTTGAAGTAGTAGTGCAGCCGCAGGCGCATCATGTCGGGGATACAGCCCCACTGGTTCTTGTAGGACAGGCTGATCCCGGTCATGCAGTGCACCTTGGGCACCGGCAGGGTGACGGTGAGGAAGCCTTCATCCAGGATGAAGCGCGGCAGCTCGATGACCACCGTGCCCCGGGAGGTGGCAAAGCTCACCGGTTTTGTGGCCGTCCGGCTCAGGTTGACCACCTCCACACCGTAGCGCCGGCCTAGGCCGAAGAGGTCGAAGTTCTCGAAGGCCTCCTGGATGGTGAAGGAGCCGTAACCGCCGTCCGATTCCCCCATAACCACCCGGGGGTGGAGCTCCCGCAGCACCTCCACCGCCGCCGCGATCATCTCCGGGGTGGTGGTCGCCCCGGCCTTGAACCGGGGATAGGTCAGGTTGGGTTTGATGAAGATGCCCCCGGCCTGCCGCAAGGTTTCCACCGCCCCGGTCCACTCCAGGGCCCGGCGCAGGGTGGGGGCGTAGTCGGCGGCGGGGGCGAGATATACCTTGGTCATGGTCATGGGTCTAAAACATCACGTAGATAAAGGGGGAGACCTCCTCCCCGGGTTCTTCAGTCCGGGCCAGCTCCACTGCCAGTCGGGCCACATCCCCGGCCAGTTCCGCCAGTTCCGGATGCCCCTGGGCAGTCCACATCTGGTACAGTCTGGCCTCCAGGGCCTCCCCGTCGGGGCACTCCGGGGCTTCCAGATACCGGGGTTCCACGGTCCTTTTCCCCCGGGGGAGAAAATAGCTGGTCGCGGCCGGGTCGGGGTGCCGGGGAAAGAAGGCCTCCCCCTTCTCCCGCCGGGCGGCGTCGCGGGGCAGGGCCCGCCGGAAGAAGAACTCCCGCAGGGGGCCGTCACCCCTCTTGGCGTCAGTCGAGCTCATAGGCGGTCTTCCAGTCCTCCGTGTCCGCAAAGGGCGGTTGGTCCTGTTGCCACAACAGGCAGTCCTCCAGGACCAAGAGGTCCATCTGGGTGCGGCGAAAGCAGCGGTAGGCGTCCTGGGGGGAGCAGACAATGGGCTCGCCCCGGACGTTAAACGACGTATTGATGATCACCCCGCAACCGGTCAAATCCTTGAAGGCCCGCAGCAGCCCGTGATAGTCCGGATTGTCCGCGGGATGCACCGTCTGCACCCGGGCGCTGTAGTCCACGTGGGTCACTGCCGGGATGTCGGACCGGGCCTGGTTGATGATGGTGCGCAGGTCTTCGGCTTGGGCGTAGGCGGCCGCGTCCACCGGTAGGCGCCTGGCCTCCCGCACCGGCGCCACCAGGAGCATGTAGGGGCTTTCCACGTCCAAATCGAAATAGTTCCCCGCCTCCTCCGCCAGGACCGAGGGCGCAAAGGGCCGGAAGGACTCCCGGAACTTGATCTTCAGGTTCATCCGGGACTGCATCTCGGGATTGCGGGCGTCCCCCAGGATGGAGCGCGCCCCCAGGGCCCGGGGGCCGAACTCCATCCGCCCGGCAAAGTAGCCCACCACCTTTCCCTCCGCGATGGCCTGGGCTATACGCCGCAGCCGCACCTCCCCGTCGCTGATTCGTTCGTAGGGATACTGGTGCCGCTCCAAAAAGGCGATCACCTCCGCCGGTTGGTAGGCCGGCCCCAGGTAGCTGCCTTTCTGCCCGTCCCTGCCATTCGGGTTCCGGCGTCGGGGCTGATCGAGATAGATGTGCGCCCCCAGCAGGGCCGCACCCAGGGCGCCGCCCGCGTCCCCCGAGGCCGGTTGCACCCACAGGCCCTCAAATATCCCCTCCCGCCAGAGCTTGCCGTTGGCCACGCAATTGAGGGCCACGCCCCCGGCCATGACCAGATTCGGCGCCCCGGTCTCCCGTTTCAGGTGCCGGGCCAAGAGCACCACCACCTCCTCCAACACCTGCTGGACGCTGGCGGCCAGGTCCCGCTCCCGGCGGGTGATGAAGGACTCCGGCTGCCGGGGCGGCCCCCCGAACAGGTCGTGGAAAGCGGCGTTGGTCATGTAGTTGCTGTCCAGATAGCCGAAGTAGTCCAGGTTCAGGCGGAAGGAGCCGTCGGGCTTCACATCGATGAGGTGGTCCCGGATGGTCCGGTAGTAGCGCGGCTCCCCATAGGGCGCCAGGCCCATCAGTTTGTATTCCCCGGAGTTGACCTTGAAGCCGCAGAAATAGGTGAAGGCGCTGTAGAGCAATCCCAGAGAGTGGGGATAATGGATCACCTGGGATAACTCCAGGGTCCGGTCCCGGCCCAGCCCCAGGGTGGTGGTCTCCCATTCCCCCACCCCGTCCAGGGTCAGAATGGCCGCCGCCTCAAAGGGCGAGGGGTAGAAGGCGGAGGCCGCGTGGGCCAGATGGTGCTCGGTGAACAGCACCCGGTCGGCTCTCCCCAGCGACCCCAGCGCCGCCCGGATATAATCCCGCACCCACACCTTGATCCCCAGCACCGACCGGCAGGCCTGGTTGAACTGCTCCCAGGCGGATTCCCCCGCCTGCAGGCAGTTCTTCAACACCCGGTCCCAGGTGAGCAGGGGGTTGTCATAAAAGACAATGGCGTCCAGTTCGGCGGGGTCAAGGAAGCCCTCCTCCAGGCAATAGTTCAGCGCCCGGGCTGGAAAGCGGGGGTCGTGCTTCTTGCGGCTGAAGCGCTCCTCCTGGGCCGCGGCGATGATCTCGCCGTCCTGCACCAGGGCCGCGGCGGAATCATGGTAAAAGGCGGACAGCCCCAGGACGGTGGCGCTCATCCCCCCGCCTCCACGCCTTCCAGCAGGCGGGACAGCGCCGGCGCCAGGGACTCCGCCAGGGCCTGGTGGCCCGCCGCGGTCAGGTGTGGGTCCCGGGTAAACCGGAACCCCCGCCGAGCCTCCTGGGAGTGACGCCACAGGTCGGGCAGGGGGTCGTGCAGACTGCAGCCGGTGGCCGCGGCCACCTCCCGGAAGCGCTCCTGGTAGGCCGCCGGATCGCTGGTCTGCTCCACGTATTGATAAAAGGGAATGGGCACCAGCAGGACCGGCCGGTCCTGGCCGCCGATCCATTGGGTCAGAATCGCCTGCATGACCAGCCAGGCCGGGTCCATTGGATCGTTGTATTCCGGATAGGGCTGGTAATGGGTCAGACGTTGCGCCAAGTCCCGCAGCCCAAGCCGCTTCACCACCCGGCGCAGCGTGTGGTAACGCCCCCCCCGGTCCACGCTCTCCCGCTCCTCCGGCGGCAGCTCCGCCTCGGTCAGGGGCTTCCGGGGGGGAGGCGACTGGCGCAGGACCAGCCGGCCGTGGTCCAATTCAAAGTAGGGCTTGGCGTAGATAACCTCATCCCCCTGGTCGTTCTGATAAATCCGATAGCGGGCCTTGACCCGCAGGATATTCTCCACCAGCACCCCCAGGACCAGGGCGTCGTATTCCAGCCCGGCGGCGTATTCCTGATAGGCCAGATAATGCTGATCGGTGCCGGTGCCTGGCAGCCCGAAGTTGAAGACCTCGATCCCGGGGATCATGGTCTCCAGCCGGTCCCCGTAGCGCTGGCCGTCGGAGACGCCCTCCCCGGCGGTGAAGGAGTCGCCGAACAGCAGAATCCGCTGCACCCCCGGGGCCTTGGTGGGGGTGAATTCATGGCGGCAGCGGAAGCCGCTGCCATTGGCGCGCATCAGGTAGCCCCCGCCCTCATGGGGCACCCGGGCCTTGACACCCGGGATGAAACGGTAGCCGATCACCGGATGATATTCGAACAGCTGTCGCATGCCTCTCCTTCAATTACCCCTGCAAGGCTTGCCGAAGCCGTTGCAAGCGCACCAGCGCCGCGTCGGGCAGCAGGTTCTTCATTCTGGTATAGGCCGCGGCCTTGCGCCACGACAGTTTGTCGGCCGCCGCCATCCACCGGCAGATGAGACGCTCCCGGGACGTCAGGGGCGGAGCCGGCTCCGGCAGATCGAGCTTTTCCGAAACCGCCTCCACAAAGCTCCGGTAGGTGTATCTTCCCGACGCTACGATATCCTGATAGGCCCGTTCCGTCAACTTTTGCCGGCGAGTATCGGATTTAATGGCAGCCACGATCTCGGCCAGATTGCTGAAATCCTGCTTCAATTCCAGGTAATGCATCTCGGGCTGGAGGATGCCGTTATAGTCGCCCGCCACCAGAATCTGACAGGTGCGGGTGGCGCAGGCCTCCAGGTGCCGGGGCGACAAGGCCCGTAAGTCTAGGGCGCCGTCCTGCCCTGGAAAACAGTGGGCCTCGACTTCGTCAAAAGCGGCGTCGGGGTGCTGGCTCAGATAGCGGGCAATGGCCTCCCGGTGCTCCCCCTCCGGGTCAAGCAGGCTGGCCCCTCCCTCCACGCTGATGGTGTACTTGCACCGCAGCATGAACTCGTACCAGGCGTCGCCCCAAAAAAAGTCCTTGAAACGATTGGAGACCAGGATATCGGTGGTCAGACCCGCCGCCTCGGCCTCGTTCCGGAAGACCTCGGCGATCCGGGACTTAAACAGCCCGAAGCGCCCCAAAAAAAAGGCCGGATTGGCCCGGTAGCCGAGGTCCAGGTCCCGGGGCTTCACCCGGCCCAGGCGGTCGATGGTCTGTAAGGTGGTCTCGTCCAGGTAGCCCGTGAGGACCTGGTGGAACGCCACCCGGTCAAAATCCACGGTGGGGTAGATCTTGGGCCACTCAGTCTCCGGGGCCACCGAAAAGACCTGGTCGATCCCGAACTCGTTGATGAAGTCGCACAGGATGCTGGTATAAATATACTCATCTTGGGGGAAGGCGATCTTCCGGCCCGGAAACCGCTTCAGGGGCGCCAACCGGCGCAGTACCTTCAGGAAGGCCCGGGGATGGAAGCGAAACCCCAAAAAGGTCTTGTGAAAGATGATTAGATCAAAGTCGATCTGGCGGAGATACCACGGGAAGCGACGCCAGAAGACATTCAGATAAAAACAGTGGTGACGGCTGTATCTCTGGAAGGCGTAGATGTTGTCATACAGATTGGCGCGGGGCGGGTATTCCCGATAATAATAGACAATGAGGATCTTGGCCATGTGGGGTCTATCCTTGGTACCCCAGACGGTCGGCGTGTTTGGCGATGCAGGCGTCGATCAAACCCAGGTGCTGGCGGGTCCAGGCGATGGTGCGCTCCAGACCCGGGACCAGGGGCACGGTGGCGGCAAATTCCAACTCCCTTTGGGCCTTTTCGGTGCTGCCGAAGCGTTTGCCGGAGCGGTCCCAGTCCCGGGCGGGCTTCAACTCCAGCGGTGTCGGGTTGTTGGTCAGCGCATTGATCGTTCGGGCCAGTTCCAGGATGGAGGTCTCCATCCCGCTGGCCAGATTGTAGACCTCGCCGGCCTGGCCCCGTTGGGCGCAGAGCAACAGGCCCCGCACAATGTCGTCCACGAAGATGAAGTCCCGGGTGGCGATGCCGCCGTTTTCCACCGGCAGGGCCTGTCCCTTGAGAGCCCGGTAGATGAAGGTGGGGGTGACGTTGCGCCACACCGTGGCCGGTGTCCCCCGCCAGCGGCCCGCCCCCAGGATCTCCCGGGGACCATAGACGTTCTGAAAGCGCGCCTTGACCACCGGCAGCCGGTGCCGCATGAAATAGTAGTTGGAATAGAGCTCCCCGATGATTTTGGAAATCTGGTAGGGGCTGTCGAGGTACAGGGAGACCGGGGCGTCTTCGTCGGTGGCCGCGGCCTGATCAAAGGTCTTCTCCGCCACCGTGCACCCCGCCGAGGAATATACCACCTTCCGGAGCTTCCTGAAGTCTTTCAGCCGCTCATAGAGCTTCAGAGTGGTCAGGGTGTTATTGTCATGATCCGCCAGGGGGTCGTAAATGGAGCTCTGATTGCCGTGATAGGTGGCCAGGTGGAAGACAAAGTCCAGGTCGTCGGGCAAGTGCGCCAACACCGCGTCGTCGGTGATGGAGGCCTCGATGAAGCTGACCGCCGGGTCTTCGGGAACATTGGCCCGCTCCGCCGACAGGAGGTTGTCGATGATGGCGATCCGGCGCGGCCGATGGGGGAGCAGGGCCTGGACCAGGTTGCTGCCCACGAATCCGGCCCCCCCCACCACCAGGATCTGGGTATCGGTGAATATGTCCGTAACCATTGTCCTTTTTTTGCCCCCAAATCAGGTGTCCTGCGATTTCCCCGGGTCTCCCCGGAGAGGTCGGCTGCCGGCCGCCACCCGAAGATGCAGCCCGAGGTGTGCCAGCATGGCTGGGTAAAGATGACTCCGGGGAAAATCTTCAGCCGGGCTCAGGTCTTGTCCGGTACCTTCAGGTGGGTGTAGGTCTCAGTGATGCCGAACTGCCGATAATAGGCGATGGTGGCCGCCACCCCGGACTTCAGGGGGGTGGAGGTCTGCCAACCGAAGTCCTGGTTGGTGGCGCTGGGATCCAAGAGAATGGTGAAGGCATCGTCGGCGTGGCGCGGCCGGACCTCGACCTCCTGCTCCAGGGTGAGGTCCAGGGCCTGAAGGGTGGCGTCGAACAGTTCCTTGATGGAATAATCGCTTCCCGAGGAGATGTGGTAAGGACCCGAGCGGCCCTTGCCGTCCAACGCCAGCAGCACCACTTCGATCAGATCGTCGATATAGATGAAGTCCCGCCGGGTGTCCATCACGAAGCAGGGTTTGTTGGTGGTTAGACGATGGAAGAAGGTCGGCAATGGCCCGCTGATATTGCGGGGGCCATAGGCGTTGGCCAGACGGAAGGAGATATACGGCCTGCCGCTCAATTCGATGTATTGTTCCCCGACGGTCTTGCTGAGGGCATAGCTGCTGCCTTCGGGCCGGATGGGGTGCTGCAGGGTGATGGGTTGCTCTAAGGGTTTGAGGCCGTAGCACAGCGCCGTCTGAAAGTAGATGATCTGCTTCACGCCGCTGCGCCCCGCCGCCTGGACCACATTGGCGCTGCCCAGGGCGTTGGTGTTGAGGTCTTCCACCCAATTGTCCGGATCTTTGTACGAGGCCGCGGCATGGACCACCTGGTCGGGCTGGAAATCACCCATGACCCGGTGCACCATCGCCCCATCGGCAATGGTATCCTCCACTATGGTAAGGCTGGCATGCGGCCGGAGATTGTCCCGCCGTCCGGTGGAGTAATTGTCGATGACCAGAACCTGGTCTCCCCGGGCCAGAAGCCGGTCCGTGAGATGGGAGCCGATGAACCCGGCCCCGCCGGTGATTAATATCTTCATAGCGATGGGCGCTCCTTAGACTTTGAGTAGATTCTTATAATGCGATTCCTGATCGTGAAAGGCTTGCTGCCACAACTCCAGGCAGAACAACCCCCAGGTCTTGCGGCCGAATTTCTCCTCCGCATCCAGATTGTCCAACACCCTCTGGTTGTTGACCAGATCCCGGCTCCGGGCCTGCCGCGAAGAGAAGACCTCCCGCACAAAGTCCCGGGCCTCTCCCTTGAACCACTCGGTCAAGGGTACGGGGAATCCCATCTTGTCTTTCCGATTCAGGATTCCGGGAGGCAGGACCTTTCCCAGGGACTGCTTCAAGATGTACTTCATGGTGCCGGAGTTGAATTTGATGTTGGACGGCATGGTGGCGGCGAATTCCACCAGGGGGTAATCCAAGAACGGCACCCGGGATTCCAGACCGTGGGCCATGCTGACCCGGTCTTCCACCTGCAGCAGGGCCGGCAGCAGGGTCTTGAAATCGAAATGGGTCATCAGATCGAAGTACGAGGCCTTCTGGACGTTACGGCCATTGAAGATCGCCTTGAAAGTCTCGAAGGGGGAATAATTGGTCAGCAGTTCCCAGTTGACCTCGGTCTTCAGGGACGGGGCCCGGTTGATGAGCCGGAAATAGCGTTTGTCCAGGCTCTCAAACAAACCTTCGCGCCAGAACTCCTTGAGCATGGGCTGGTAATTTTTCAGGGTGATGAGGTTGGGGATGATGGACTCATAGGTGACGATGAAGTTGCCGGAGTGCATGGTGCCTTCAATCGCCCCCTTGATACATTGCTCAAAATACGCCACCAGGTAGCGGACGTAGCCCCCGAAGATCTCATCCCCGCCCTGGCCCCCCAGGACCACCTTGCGGTGCTGACTGGCCAAGTGCGACACGATATATTGGGGAAAGGAGCCGGGACCGGCCACCGGATAATCCAAGTGGTAGATGACCCTTTGAATGTTCTTGATAAAATCGTCAACGGTGATGTCTTTTTCATGCAGTTTAAAACTATACCATTGGGCCAGCTCCCGGGCGTAGGCGCTCTCGTCATACTCGGGACCATAGGAAAAGCTGCCGTTAAAGCCTTTGAAGTCGCCGTTGGTCTGCCGGCACGCCAGGGAGGCCACAATACCGGAATCCATCCCCCCGCTGATATACCCCCCCAACGGTACATCGCTGCGCAGGTGTAGCTTGACCGATTCCTCCACCAGCTCGGCCAGCTTCTCCTCGAAATACCTTTCCGTGTGGTGGAAATCCAGCTCGTAGTAGACCTCCCAGTAGCGTCGGATTTCCATCGCTCCCCCCTTCACCGTTAACATATGACCGGGGAGCAGTTCGGAGATGTCCCGGAACAGGGTCTTGCCCGCCAGGCAGAACTGGAAGGTGAGGTAATCCTTGAAGCCTTCGATATCGGTCTCGATGCGGGCCACGAACGGCAGCAGGGCCTTGGCTTCGGAGGCGAAATACACTACCTGGCCAGCCCGAGTGTAGTAAAACGGCTTGATGCCGAAACGGTCCCGGGCGCAGAACAGCTCCTGTTTGTTCTCGTCCCAGAGGGCGAAGGCGAACATCCCGCGGAAATGCTGGACGCAGTCGGTTCCCCATTTGCGGTAGGCGTACAGGATCACCTCGGTGTCCGAGGTGGTTTGAAACAGTTCTTCCCCCAACTCCCGGCGCAGCTCCAGGAAGTTGTAGATCTCGCCGTTGAAGGCGATCCAGTTGCCTCCGGCATCCCGCATGGGCTGAGCCCCGGTGACCAAGTCGATGATGCTGAGGCGCACATGACCCAAACCCACCTGCTTCTGCGGGTGGGTCCAGATGCCTTCGCCGTCGGGACCGCGATGGCGCTGAAGGTCGTTCATGACCGCCAGGCGCTCGAAAAGATGGGGTATCGGCCCCCCAGAGAGATGAATCGCTCCTGCTATTCCGCACATAGTTAGGCAAATTTCCAGGAAAGTTGAGTAAATAAGAGGAGGTTGTGGGCAAACTTGCAAGCTGCCTGTACCCTTCGCCTACATTAAACAATTTTCCCGATGATTTTTCAATGTTTTCGTAAAAGGGATTTCAGGGTTGAGACGATGAGACGCCTGCCCGGGAAAGGCAGATATCGGGCAGACCGAATTGTTGCGGCAATTCTGCGGACTTTCAGATCCCGGTGCAACATCTGGGCGACGCGCTCATTCTCCGTGGGGGCACAGGTCGGTTGAAACCCCAAGGCGGACAAATCCTGGTCGAACCCCGCCATAAAACTCTCGTAACTATAACGGCCGGAAGCAATCAGGTCCGTGTAAGCGTTTTCGGTTATTTTCCTCCTCAGTGCATTATCTTGAAACATTGACAGAATTTCGGCAAAGTTGGAGAAATCCTTCTTTAAAGGCAGATAATGCACCATTGGCTGCATAATGCCGGAGTATTCGCCCTCAAACAGGATTTGGCAGACTCGCAGAGCCGCAGCTTCAAAATGCCTGGGACTGATAGTCCGATAGTGTATGTTGTCTTCCCAAGGCCCCAACAGGCGGGTTGATACTTCGGCAAAGTCAGCGGCAGGGTGCTCTTGCAGATATTCTTCGCAGGCCAGGCGGACTTTATCCTCCACATCGAAAATGGACACCCCAGCTTCTACCCCCAGCACGCCTCGGCAGTCGGCTAAGAATTCATACCAGGCCGGGCCGTAAATGCGGCTCTGCTCGTCCATGGCGATATCCAGCCTCAAGTTCATTCCCTGGGCCCGGCGCAGGAACTCCCGGCCAATTTCCGTCTTCTCCTGGGCCCCCCGGCCCATAAAAAAATCCAGTTGCCGCGCCCGGTACCCCACGTCCCGGGAGCGATCTTTGTCCGGCTTGGTCAGTTTCGTGCCCAAGCGGAGTAAATCCTGGCTGACATAACCGGGCAAATGCGAAACTAATTTTTTGACCTCAGTATATTTCCCATATATTTCCGGAAAAAACTGCGGTTCCAGCAAGGTATAGAGGCAATCGAGGTGGTACCGGTTGATGAAATCGAAGCGTTGGCGGCAATAGCGGTATTCGTCCTGGAAGAAGGCGATCTTATAGCTTCCCCGGCTGGCTTCCAGGTAGCGCAGAAACTGTCCATTTAAATGATAGGGGGTATAGCCGAAGAGAGAGTAATGCAAGACTATAATAGAGAAATGCAGCTTCTCCAAGGCCCGGGGAAAACCTAATTCCGTGTTGAGAGCCCAGACAGGGAAACGGGAATGCCGCCCCAACGCCTCGACATTTTCCATGATGGTGGAAGCATTCGGTGTTAAGAGGTGATGATAGAGGAGTAGAATACCGTTGGTCTGCGGGGTTGACATGGTGGTAAATTTATAAGATAGGCTAATTTTATTTGGTTATCAATGACTTAAGTGACTTCGACAGCGTCTTCCGGCCCGCGAAGGGGTAATATTTCACGGCTCGCACAAGACCGGATATTTTCCGGAACAGGAGGTCCTGGTTGAGCATCGCGGTGACCTTAGCGACCTCTTGAGGAGAGATTGCCTCGTTAAAACCTTTGTTTCTCAGTTCCGCATCGAACTGCTGGATAAAATTACGGTAGGTATAGAGTCCGGAAGCGATGAGATCCCGGTGGGCATTATCCGCTATCTGACGACGGACCTCGGCATCGCCGAAGAGTTCCATGATTTCGGTGAAATTAGAGAAATCCTTTTTCAGGGGCAAGTAATGCACCATGGGCTTCATGATGCCTGAATATCTCCCCTCAAACAGGATCTGACACACCCGGAGGGCCGCGGCTTCAAAATGCCGGGGACTGATGGTGCGATAATAAATGTTGTTTTCCCAGGGAGCGAACTGGGTCGCGACCGCCGCAAAATCACCGCTGCGGGGATGGGCCAGCAATCTTTCATAAGCGAGCCTCGCCTTATCCTGTAAATCAAAGATGGAGACCCCGGCCTCTACACCCAAAACGGCCCTGCAGTCGGCGACGAATTCATACCAAGCGCGGCCATAGATGCGACTTTCTTCACTGGCGGAGATATCCAACCGCAGGCCACGGTTTTGTGCAAATTCCTTGAATTTGTAAGCGATATCCGCTTTTTCCTGGGCCCCTCTCCCCATGTAGGCGGGCAGTGGCCGCCCGCGATAGCCGATATCGATATTCCGCTCTGCGTCAGGTTTAGAGATGGATTGACTTAGGGTTAATAGATCATCTGCTACATAGCCCGGTATATTGGATATAATATTCCTAACATCGGTATATTTTAGATAAACATCCGCAAAATAAAATGGCTCTAAGAGAGTATAAATACAGTCGATATTATATTGATTAATAAATGCAAAGCGTTTTTTACAGTAATGATATTCGTCTTGATAGAAAGCAATTTTATAGGCCGAGGAATTTTTTTCCAAATATTCAATATAGTGCTGATTTAATTTATAATCATGTGGATGCCATAGGGAGTAATGGAGTACTATAATATTAATTTTCAATGAGTTAAGCGCTGATGGAAACCCCAGCTCAGTATTCACCGGCCAGACGGCAAACTTGGAATAACGCCCAAATGAATTAATATGGTCATCTATTGTAGAGGCATTTTTATTAAGAAATTGATGATATAATAATAATATGCCGTTAACTGACAAGATATTACCTCTCACTTTTTTATCAACTACCTTTCTTATTTATAGATATTATTAGACCTCTTTCCAAAACTCTATGTTAACCTTTTTGTTAATCTGAGCAGAGGTAAGGCAGTTCTCTTTTTTCCGTCGTATCTGTATTATCATGATCAGCTAACCATAAAGGAGTGGTTAAAAAAACTTGTCGTCGTTGCATATGATATTTTTTATTTTTGTTGGAGTAATTCCGTGTAGATTTGGTCAAATCTTTTAGCCCCGGCGCGGGAGGAATGCCACTTAACGGCAAATTCCCTGCTCTTTCGGCCTATTTGTTCCCGCTTCGCTCTGTTCCCGATCAGATCTTTTAAGGTGCTGTAGATAGTATCCGGGGTGGCACTAACTATGGGTAGCTCATCGACGTATTGGGGGATTTCCCGGCGCATGCTTTCCAGCCATTCCGGGCGCAAAAAACAGATGACGGGCTTCCCGAGCATCATTGCTTCCCGGGCATTGGCTCCAAAGAATCCGAAGGTAAGCATATCGACGACAATGTCAGATTGAACCTGATAGTAACGAAGCTTAACATTAGGGACATCTTTAAAAAAGATTAACTCTATATTCATTCCTTCAGATTTTAATTGATCTATTAGCTTCATATAAATATGGGTACATTTGATATTCTTGCTGTCCCGCGCCGAAGATCGTAAATCATAATTTCCCACAGAATGATATATTTTAATAATATCATTGCCAAATGGAAGTTTATAATTTGTGGGCACTAAAATATCCGGATGCCAGATATTTTCATCGAGACAATAAAATTCCGGAACTTCTCGAACTTTATCATCATCGTTATAGTCTTTTCGGTTTCCTCCGATGGTAATTTGAAAATCCGTCAACTCATTGCGTAATTTTCCCCATGCCAAGTTACGCTCATCGCTGCAAACCTCGGGATGATCCCGCCAGATGCAAATATCGCAGACAGGTTCAGGACCCCACGAACGGAAGGAAGTCTGGGAGACTCCGTCGAGACAACCATTATTTGAATAAACTATTTTCTTCCCGAGCTTTTTTAATAGACGCACGGAAAAATGTTTGGGGAAAAAAAAGTTAAAAAATTTTTCGATATAATTTCCAAAACATAAATTATGAGCATTACCAAAATGAAATATGTCATATTTAAATATAGATTTTATATAGAATAATAATTGCCTTATTAAATCAAGAAAACCATTATAATTAAATTTATAATCTTCTCCATGATAATACATCTGATTGTGAGGGGTGGGATCGATATTTAACGTAATAGCATGCCAATTTATTTTGCGCAGTTCTCTAGATAAATACCACATATTATAATAAAATGGTCCAATAAATAAAACCTGTCCTTTAATATTATCTCGTTTCAATTAGTATGTCTCCAATAATTATGATGATATTTGATTTATTATATTTCTTTGTATCATTATTTCTTTTTAGACCCTATTTGAAAACTTCAAACCCGAAATATTCATGAAAAGTGCTTTATAATGGTATTGTGAAACTGTAATAAATTTCAATGAGAAGATTGTTTAATGCAGGAAAATATTCTCTTCGGCAAGCAAGGTAACATATGGTAATATCAGGGAAATAATAATCTTCCCCGGAGGCCTCATGAGCAAGATCGCCAGTGCCAAAGGCTCCTTTTTCGGTGTCTTCATCTATGACCAATTGAAAGCCCGTCGCCCACATTTTCTCCCCGACTTATCCCGAGCCGTTGATTTTGCTTTTGAAAAAGAGGTTTTGAAAGACTTTTATGTAGACTGGGGTCGTGACACTTAGGCCACAGTCTACATGTAACAGATAGTCTTTCTTCAGTTTCTCTATGACCTGTCAGGTCGGGACATTGAGGAACAGTGCACATGGAACATGCTGTTCAAATGGTTTCTGGGCCTGAGTAACGAAAATGGCCCCCCGATTATTCCATCCTGGGTATCCCTGACCCGGACGCCCACGAAAATCTTGGCGGGAATGCCCGAAGATCGAAAGAAAGTTCGCTGAATGCTAAAAGTTCCATGGTTTATATCAGACCCGATACTGGACTTTGGCCAATGTGACAAGCCAAACTCTCATGGTGGCCCTGGTGATAAATCTCATGCGTTGGGGAACCCTCTGAAAGCTACGAAGTCACGTAGATTTCTGGGTCTCTGCCGTTTAGTTCTTAAAACAACGTTATCCCACAATTGTGCTGTCCGGTAGAAATTACTTGAGACAGCAAGTAAAACAACCCCCAAGCAACCAATCAATGTTATAATGGATTTGGCAAAAACCTAACCATTGAAATGACTTAAGGGGCTGATGGCACATTGTAGCACACTCATGGGTAAATTACTACAAATCAAACAGAAACATACTTTCGACCATTTGGTCGCCATCCACGCATGGCAGGGTCCGAAGCCTGGGAAATTTACCTATTGGTCGCATTTGGCCGCCATGCTTTTCGGCCATTGGAGCGCCCGGAAGGGCCTTAGGGACTTGGTGTTCAGTCTCAACCGGCAAGTCCGCAAGTTCTACCACCTGGGCTTGGCCGCAGTGAAGCGTTCCAGCCTGGCCGACGCCAAATGAACAGCGACCCTCCGTCATCTTAAAAAAGACCTATAATAAGCTGTATGGCCGGATCTCGTCGGAGTTCGCCAGCCGGTCCCCGAAGGCCCCGGAGATCAAAATCATTGACTCCACGACCATTGAACTGTGCGCCGCCGTCGTTCCCTGGGCCAAGTTCCGTACCCGGAAAGGGGCCATCAAACTCCAGACGGTCCTCACCGGGCACCTGCCCCGGTGTGTCCTGGTCACCGACGGCAAGACCCATGACTGCCGGGCCGTCCAAGACCTGCACTTCCAGTCCGGCGATCTGCTCATCTTTTACCGGGCCTACCTGGATTATACCAAGCTCTACCGGTTGCACCAAGACGGCGTCTGATTCGTAAACCGGCTCAAAAACAACTCGTGATATGAGGTGGTCCAGGCATCACCGGCTTCTGGACCGGTCTTGGCCGACCAGTTCATCCGGCTGAGTTCCCCTCGGGGGCAGGCTTGTTATCCCGACCATTTGCGCCGCGTGCACTATCAAGACCCCGAAACCGGCAAGGAATATGTCTTTTTAAACAACGCCTGGACTTGGCCGGTCTTCAGGTGGCCAAACTATACCGTCGCCGCTGGCAGGTGGAATTGTTTTCCAAGTGGATCAAACAAAATCTTAAAATCAAAACTTGTTCCGGTACCTCCCAGAACGCCGTGTTGATTCAAATCTGGACTGCGTTAATTTCTTAGCTGCTCTTATTCTGGCTCAAATTCAGAAGTAAAGTGGAATGGGGACTCTTGGAATGCACCCGGCTGGCCTAAACTATGCTTCTGGAACGGTGCGACCTCTGGGCTCTGTTGTGTCCCAAACCACCTGACCCAAAGCATCCCTTGCTACCCAACTTCTGCGCCGGACACTAATGTCATGATATGCATATTAAAAATAACTTTTTAAGGTTTTCCATACCAATTTTCTTTCTATATTATCAAAAGCTCCAAAAATTATAATAACAATATAAGAAATAAAAAAAAATAATATCATCATTATTTCTAAAATAATATTATTTAATTTAGTAGACCATATTAGCACGATGACGGCTATCAAGAAACTAAGAATCACTCGTGATATTTTTATCCATTCATAATTTATGGTTAAATAGCGCCGACCAACTAAAAATGCAGATATCGGAAGCGTTAAATATGACAGTAAGGTTGCAAAAGCCGCCCCCATTTTTCCGTACCAGGGAATAAAAAGCAAGTTCAGCAAAATATTTATGATAGCGGCAATCCATTCTATCAACGCCTGAAAATGCAATTTTTTAACAAAATAAATACCCGGCAGCAGGATGAGATATGAGCCTTTGATGGCATACGATAGGGCCACTATGCCAACAATGTCATAGGCCCCATGGAAAGGGGGAGCAGTAATAAGGAAGATCACCGGCTTTGCAAAGGCAAAAAATAATAAAGATAATATACTCGATACAACTATATAATATTTCAGAACCTTTCCGAAAACTTCTTGAGCTTCCTCTTGGCGATGCATAAAAGAAGAAAAATATGGTGGCCAGGCACTTCCAAATGCAGCCACTGCCAGGAGAATCAACATCCCCATGCCATAGCCGATTGAATAAATACCCAATTCTTCCAGTCCTAAAAATTTCTGCAATATCAATCGATCTGCATAATCTACAATAAGAAAGGCACTCATTCCAAAAATACTGGGGAACCCAATGCGAATTAACGGCCATAACAATTCTTTGTTGATTTGGAAAGAAAAATGATGATTAAAAGATCCGATAATTATTGGAGTAACGATAAGTTGGCTAATAAAGTTGGCAATAAATAATCCAGTAATACCATATTCAGCATAAATAATTAAGAAAAGAGCTGTGCTTATGTAAAGAGTTGAGTTAATTAAAGTATACAGGATATATTTCTTTGATTTTTGTTCTAATCTCAAATAAATTAAAAAAGGTTCACTTATAGTTTGGAGACACAAAGACATAAAAGCTAATATAAAAATATTACCATATTGAGAAGATAGTGTAATAATATTTAATAAAGTATTGGCAAATATACTTATTATTGTGAACCAGAAAATACAATTAATAGAAACAATAACAAAAGTTGTCCAGATAACCATCGATCGTTTCTGATCATTTTTTTCTTCGAAATAACAAATATTTATTGAATTCCCCGTTCCCAGGTTTAATATCCCACTAAGGGCCATAATAATTAATGATATTAATGCGATAATACCATAATCCGACGGCGAGAGAAAGCGAGTGAATACAGGAAGAAAAATAAAAGTCAGGAATCGATTAAGGATTAAACCAAATCCATAAATAATGGTGTCCCGTCCTAATTTCAACAAGTTCGGTTTCACGTAAGATATTACTCAGTGTAAAAAATAGAATAGATTATTAAGGGACACATGCTATAAAATTGCATGTAAAAAGTTGATGTACGCTCCTTATCAATATCTGCAAAAGATCACTCCCGCCAATTAGCAATGAAATCGGTATTGGAAAGTAAAAAGAAAAAGGAAGTCGCACAGATCATTGGAGTTAGACCGAAAAATATTTTTATGTGTACTAGAGCGTAACGTCTCCAGGGCAGAGCAGCCCTGAGATAGAAATGGAAAAACCGCCCGGCAGTAGGAAATATCATATATTGGCAGGCTACACAAATTGCTAAAGTGGTTATTGATCATTAACTGGAACAACTCAAATTGGTTTTATACCTTGGGACCAGGGAAGAAGTGGCACTCCTTATTAAACGCCGATTTGGTGTGAATTTGTCTATGTGGGCGGTGGGCCGTTATCTCAAATGCTGTGGCTTTACCCCGCAAAAACCAGCGCGAAGGGCATGGGAACAAAATCCGCAGCAGGTCTGGCAATGGATGGAGAAGAAGTCTCCCGGTATTCATCGCTAGGCATAGATATGGAAGGCCCAGATTTCTTAGGGAGATGAAATGGGGCTGCGGTCAGAGCGTGCCGTGGGGCGAACTTATGCCCTCAGGAATTAGAGGCCGATGATTCCGGCCATTGGTAAGTGTTTCGGCTGTAAAATGATTTCTGCCATTAACAACCAGGGACCTTTGAACTTCATGTTTTTCAAAGAGCGTTTTACTACCCAAGTTTTGTTAGATTTTCTCCGGCGCTTGCTCTGTAAAAGTGATCGCCGGGTCAATTCTGTCCGGTTAGGCTAGAGCAAGAGCTAATTGTTTAGATATCAGCATATTAACCTTATTAAGGTCTGGCGGTTCAAAAAGTTCCTGAATTTTGCAGGTTCTGAAGAGATTGAGTTGTAAG
>Ga0228536_1000695_pt1 | contig 52222 bp, 50 predicted proteins | sample SJ1Smetagenome_FD_168611 | JGI IMG/M metagenome (GOLD analysis project Ga0228536, IMG submission 168611) | Enriched culture of PCE-dechlorinating microbial communities from Ithaca, New York, USA - SJ1.S | ecosystem: Engineered > Modeled > Simulated communities (microbial... > Unclassified...
GCACTCGCTGCGAAAGGGAGTTGACGAATCATGTTTCCAGCTATTTCAGTCACCCGGGCCAGCAAACTCAAGCAAAAACCTGCTGCCGATGCCCCACTCGGTTTTGGCCAGATCTTTACCGATCACATGTTCAGCATGGACTATGTGGAAGGTCAAGGCTGGATCAACCCGCGCATCGAACCATACGCCCCGATCTGCCTCGAGCCTTCTGCCATGGTCTTCCACTACGGCCAGGCGATTTTCGAAGGTCTCAAAGCTTACAAGACCTCTGACGGCTCCATCAATCTGTTCCGGCCCCAGCTGAATTTCCAACGGGTCAACATCTCGAATGCCCGCATGGTCATCCCGCCAATCGACGAAGCCTTCTGTCTCTATGCCTTGAAAGAGCTGCTCAAGATCGAACAGGACTGGATCCCGACAGCTGACGGCACCTCCCTCTATATCCGGCCGTTCATCATCGCCACCGACCCCTATCTCGGGGTCCGGCCAGCCCACACCTACCGCTTCATGATCATCCTCTCCCCGTCTGGCCGCTATTATCCCCAGGGACTGGCCCCGGTCAATATCTACGTTGAAGAAGAATATGTCCGCGCCGTCAAAGGCGGCACTGGCTATGCCAAGACTCCTGGCAATTATGCCGCCAGCCTGATCGCCCAGGCCAAAGCTTACAAAACCGGCTACGTCCAGGTCCTCTGGCTCGACGGGGTCCATCGCCGTTTCATTGAAGAAGTTGGCTCGATGAACGTCTTTTTTGTCATCGGCGGCAAGCTCGTCACCCCGGCCCTCAATGGCAGCATCCTGCCCGGCATCACCCGCCGAACGGTCCTCGAGCTGGCCAAGCGGCTTGGCATTGAATCGGAAGAACGCGAAATCGCCATCGATGAACTCATATCCCTGGTCAAATCCGGCCAGGTCAGCGAAGTCTTTGGTGCCGGAACAGCTGCTGTCATTTCACCCGTCGGCGAGTTGCGCTACAAAGACGATGTGATGACCTTTAATGATGGCAAGATCGGACCCTTGTCGCAGAAGTTCTACGACATCATCACCGGGGTCCAGTATGGCATCCAGCCCGACGAATACGGCTGGATCGAAAAGGTCTGACTAGGCTGGCCTGAAACATCCGCTCTGATTGAACCCATGCATAAAACCAAGGCCGTCACGAAACCCGTGACGGCCTTTTCTCAGCTGGCAAAGAGGACTGTACTGCCCTACATGAGGTCTTTCTTGTTGCGCTGGACCATGGCGAGCATGGCAGCGAGCTGGTCCTCGATCTCGCCGAGGCGCTTCCTGGCATAATCCATCGACCCCGAACGGATTTTCTGGGCGGCCTGGTTGGATTTTTCCAGGAGATCTGCGGCCTGGAGGCGTGCTTTCTGGGTGATTTCGTGCTCATCGATCATACGGGACATGCGAGCTTCGGCATCGCGCATGATGGTCTCGGCTTCTTTCCTCGCCTCGGCGATCAACTGGCGGTTCTGCTCGAGCAGCCATTTAGCTTGCTTGAGTTCACCAGGCAGTTCATCGCGGATCATGGTGATCAGGACGAGCATTTCCTCGCGGTCAACCATGCAATTATCGGAAAACGGAACAGACCGGGCAGAAATCACCAGGCCTTCGAGCCGTTCAAGAAGGGATTCGATATCCTGGTTCTGGGCATAGTCAGCATGGGGTGAATGGATCATATCAGAGAGTTTCCTCCACTCTGAAGACGTTAGGGTGCAGTGTCCCGGGGGTCGGTTTTCCTCAGGCGCTCCATGATGAGAGGCGCAAGGACCGGCGGGACCATGTGAGTGATATCGCCGCCGTAGGCAGCAACTTCACGCACGATCGAGGAGCTGTTGAAGGCCAGGTCGATCCGGCAGGGCAACAGGCAGGTCTCATAGGCTGGCAGGAGCAGCTTATTCGCAGCTGCCAGCTCTGCTTCAAAGCGGAAGTCGGATTCGCTCCTGAGACCGCGGACGACAGCGCGCGCTTTCTTGGCTGCGAAAAAATCAACCAGCAGGCCACTATGTGACTCGACGATGATGTTGGGAATGTCTTTCAGGACGCTCCGGGCCATTGCGACCCGCTCTTCGGTTGTGAAATGATATCGCTTGCGGCTGTTGACCATCACGGCGACAAAAAGCTGGTCGCAAAGACCAGCCGCACGACGCGCGATATCGTAATGACCATTGGTGAATGGATCAAAACTGCCTGGATAGATAAAAACAGCCATCGGTCTCCCCTGGTTGGGCTTGATACAAAACTCAGCTTGGCGCTGGGGAAGCCTGATCCGTCACGGTTTTCAGACTTGATAAAAGGATAGCATGGCCGTTCCGTACTGACAACTTCTCGTACGTTTCAATTCCGTGACAAAATCCGGAGCTTGGGATTTGGCATCATGTTCAAGGATGATGCGGCCGCCAGGGGCCAGGAGCCGGACCAAGTCCGGGGCCAGGCGTTCAAAATCGGCGATGGCCTGGCGGTAAGGCGGATCTAGAAAGATCAGGTCGAAGGTCTGGCCGCTGGCAAGAAGCTGGCGTACAGCCAAAAAGGCAGATCCATGCTGGACTCGGGTCACGTCAGACAGGCGGGTTTTTTCCAGATTGGCGGCGATGGCGGAAAGCCCTGCCCGGGCTTGTTCAACCAGGACGACTTCACGGGCACCTCGGCTGGCCGCCTCCAGCCCGATCTGGCCCGTGCCGGCATACAGGTCGAGAAAGGCACAATCCGGCAGCGATGGCGCCAGGATGGAAAACAAGGCTTCCTTGGTCTTGTCGGCAGTGGGGCGGGTATCCTGGCCTTTGGGCGCAACGAGCGGGATGCCGCCGGCGCGGCCGCTGATGATTCTGGGCAAGCGTTTATCCTCCTTGGAAATCAGAGCTGGACATGTGGCAACGCTGATCCGAAATGGCGTTCGATGGCACGGACGAGTCCCTGGTGTTCGTCACGTGCCAGGTCCGGGTCGCGCTCGAACACGGTCCGGGCTGCTTCCTGGGCTTGACTGAGCAACTCGCGGTCGCGATAGAGATTGGCCAGCCTGAGGGCAGGCAAGCCGTGCTGGCGGGTCCCGAAAAAATCACCCGGGCCGCGCAGTTCGAGGTCCTTGAGGGCGATTTCAAAGCCATCGGTCGTCTGGCACAAGGTGCGCAGGCGCTGCCGGGCCAGATCATCGTCGCTGTCGCTGATCAGGATACAGTAGGATTTGTGGGATCCGCGCCCGATCCGGCCACGCAGCTGGTGCAGCTGGGACAAACCGAAACGCTCGGCATTTTCGATGACCATCAGGGTGGCATTGGGATTGTCCACACCAACTTCGACCACGGTCGTGCTGACCAGGACTTGGATGTGACCGGCTGCAAAATCAGCCATGACGGCATCTTTGGCCGCTGGTTTGAGGCCGCCATGCAAAAGGCCGACGCTCAAGTCCGGAAAAACTTCCTGAGCCAGGCGATTGTACGTCTGGATGGCAGACTCGAGGTCGAGCGAGGCTTGTTCTTCAATCATCGGACAGACGACGTAAGCCTGCCGGCCGGTCTGGATCTGGCGGCGCACCAGGTCCTCCACCCTGCTTCGGTCGCCAGTCCTTGCCGTATAGGTGGCAATGGGTTCGCGCCCAGTGGGAAGTTGGTCGATGACTGACATGTCCAGGTCACCATAGAGGATCAGCGCCAGGGTGCGTGGGATCGGAGTGGCAGACATGACCAGGACATGCGGCGACAGGCTGCGCGCTTCTTCGGTGCGGTTGAGGCGGAAACGCTGCCTGACGCCGAAACGATGCTGTTCGTCCGTGATGGTCAGGGCCAGGTTGCAGAAGGTCACTTTGTCTTCAATCACAGCATGAGTCCCGACCAGGAGCCGGATTGTCCCATTCTCAAGGCCGGCCAGGATGCGCTTGCGCTCAGCGACAGGTGTGGCACCCGTCAAAAGGGCGATCGTTTCACCACTGGGCGCCAGCAGCCTGGCCAGCGTCTGGGCATGCTGAGACGCCAGGATGGCCGTCGGTGCCATCAGGACAGCCTGATAGCCGCAGAGGCTGGTTTCCAGCATCGCCAGGGCTGCTACCACCGTCTTGCCCGAGCCGACATCCCCCTGGACGAGGCGATTCATCGGCTGGTCGCGCCGCAAATCACGGCGAATATCGGCCAGAGCCCCTTGCTGGGCAGTGGTCAACCGGAAATGCAGGGCCTCTTCGACGTGCTTGACCCGTTCTTCGGTCGTTGCATCTGGCAGCACCGGCAAGGCGGCCTGGCTGTTCTGGCGCGCCCGGCGCAGCAGGAAAAGTCCGGTCTGGAGCAGGAATAATTCCTCAAAGACAAGACGGGACCGGCACAGGTCAGCTTCCTCGAGACTGGATGGCTGGTGGATCCGCGACAACGCAAAATCGATCGCACACAGGTGGTAATCGCGCCGGATCCAGTCTGGCAAAGGCTCTGGCAGATGACTGATCACCTTGGGCAACAATGGCTGGATCAGGCTGCGGAGGACGCCCTGGGTCAGGCCTTCCGTCAGCGGGTAGACCGGTCGCAGCTGACCGGTGCTGTCTGGTTCAGCTGGTTCAAAGGCTGGACTCTGGATCGTGAACTGGCCTGCACTGCGCTTGACTTTGCCAAACAAACGATAGGTTTCGCCAGAGACGAGCCGGTCCGGGATCCAGGGCTGATTGAACCACACGGCCCGGATGGCACCGGTCTGATCGCGGAAAACACCGCGCAAAATGGTGAGGCGACCTTTGCGATGGGTCTGGACTTTGCCCGAAAAGACAGCGACGAAAGACTGCTCCTGTCCATCTGCCAGCTGGGCAATGGTCAGGTCAGAACTCCAGTCCTCAAAATCGCGCGGATACCAGGTGACCAAGTCATACCAGGTCGTGATGCCCAGCCGTGCGAGCATGGCGGCCCGTTTGCCGGCTACGCCATGGATGGCGGTGACCGGGGTCTCAAGCAGTCCGGCCATGGCGACACAAGGGTTTCAGGGGACAGCTGTGGCAGTCAGGACGGCGCGCGATGCAGATCTCACGGCCATGCGCGACGATGAGGTGGCCATAGGCAGTGTGTTTGTCCGGAGGCAGGACAGCGACGAGGTCCCGTTCGATTGCAGCCGGATCCGTCTGGTCCGTCAAGCCAAGCAAGCGGGAAATCCGCGCACAATGGGTATCCACAACAACGGCCTGGCGCCCAAACCAGTCGCCCAGGATCAGGTTGGCGATTTTGCGGCCCACACCGGGCAGACGGGTCAAACCCTCGCGGGTGTCTGGCATCTGGCTGTCGTGGTCACGCACCAGAGCCGCACAGGCAGCCTGGATCGCCTTGGCCTTGTTGCGGAACAGGCCACAGGAGCGGATCATGTTCTCCAATTCCGAGCGCTCCGACTCCGCGAAAGCCTGTGGGGTCGGGTAACGCTCGAACAAGGCGGGGGTGATGAGATTGACCCGGTAGTCGGTGCATTGGGCGGCCAGGATCGCACCGACCAGTAATTCATGGGCTGAGCGATAATCGAGGGTGCAAAGGGCGTCCGGGTAGCGCTGTTCCAGGGCGGCGACAATCGCCGCTGCCCGTTCTTTTTCAGTCATTGGCTTCCTTCAGGTAGACTTTGATGGCGTAAGTTTGCTTGTCGGAGCGGCGATAGATGCCCAGAGTGAGCTGGTCACCTGGCTCATGCTGGGCCAGGATGGAGGACAGGCTCTGGTGGAGGCGGACAGGCTCACCGTTCACTGCTGTAATGATATCACCTCTGCGGATATCGGCAAGATAGGCCGGGCTATCCTCGATCACATGGCTGACATACAGGCCATCCGGGAAATCATACAAATCCTGAAGTCCGGCAAAGCTTTCGTCCTTGAGCACGGCGATACCCAGCCAGGGCTGCCCTTCCGGCGCAGATTCACCCAGTAGGCGTTCGACCACATCCAGGACGGTCGGGGTTTCAATCGCATAACTGAGGCTTTCGAATGTTTCGCTCAGCTGGCTGGAATTAGCCAGTGCGACCACATCGCCGGCGAGATTGAGCAAGGGACCGCCCTGGCCGCTGGCCAGGATCGGTGCGTTGGAACGGACCATCTCGACCTTGGTGCCATCCTCGAGCAGGACGGGCTGGTGCAAGGCGGTCACGAGTCCGCTGGTCAGGCAGCCTTCACTGACCATGTCATCTGGAAAACTGAGGAAAAAGACAACCTGGCCCACCCGGAGGGTATTTTGCAGGCTGAATCTGGCCGGGACCAGTTCAGTCTGGCCAGGGTCAATGGTCAGGACGGCAATACCGGTGGTCTTGTCCAGACCTGTCAAACGGGCCTCAAACAGGCGGTTCTCGTTCTGGACCCGGACCTGGATCCGGCTGTTTTCCAGCATCTGGCCGCTACGGTCAAGGGCAATTTTCAGCAAGTCTGCTGAGGTCAGGATCTGGCCCTGGGCAGAATAGATCACACCTGATCCGCTGTCAGAAATCATAGTCGTCGAGGTATCGGACTGGGCCTCAACCTGGATGCCGACGACACTGGGGGCAACCTGGTTGTATAGTTCCTCGACCAGACGGCCCTCAGCCATGAGCGCGATCTGCTCCTTAGCCTGGTCACCGAGTATCTCGGGGGAAACCAGGGGCAGGGGTGTCGGCTCTGGGGACTGGCTTTGCGGGACGCTGGCGGTGGTGGCCAGGATGCTCGGCTTTGGGACAACCAGAACAGACTGGCTGGTCTCGGCCGTGGTTGTCTCCCGAGTCGTTTCCGTTACGGATGATTGAGATGTAGCCAAAGGGCCGGCGGTATAGAGCCATGAAGTAAGCATCGATGCCATGACTGCCGAGAATAGACCGAAGGCAGCCAGGCCCAGTGTGCGGTTTGTCAGAACTGTCACGCGATATCCTCCGTCAAAGTCCTGTCCGGGGTTGTTTAAACACATTTATTTTATAAGATAGAAATGAATGGGATATGAACATTTTACGGCGTTTTAAGATTGAAGCTGAAACGGGCACCGCCGAGGTCACTGTCTGTCACCGTGATGCGCTGGCCGTGGGCAGCCAGAATGGTCCGGCAGATGAACAGGCCCAGGCCCGAGCTTTTACTGGTCCGGCTGCGCTCTGCCGTGTAGAAACGGTCGAAGATGAACGGCCGGTCCTTTTCAGCCACACCAGGACCGCTGTCTTCGATGATCACCTCGACCTGGTGGCTGCCTTTGATGCGGCGGGTTGACAGGGCAATGACTCCCTCTGCCGGACAGAAGCGGATGGCATTGGAGATGATGTTGTAAACGACGCGACTGATGGCCTCACGGTCTCCGAGCACGATCAGGCGGCCAGGTTCAGACTCATCGAAGTCACTCTGGACGCTGATGGATTTTTCATTGAGCAGGGACTCCAGCCCATAGACATCTTCCCGTATGACTGCATTGATGTTGAATGGTTGCTCATCAAGCTGGAATGTGCCGCTATCGTAGCGGCTCGCCTCGGACAAGGTCTGGACCAGGTTTTGCAGACGCAAAACCTCCTGTTTGACAATTTCCAGGTAGACAGTCGTCTTGTCCGCTGGCACAGTTCCGTCGAGCATGCCTTCGACAAAGCCGCGGATCGAGGTCAGAGGGGTGCGCAGGTCATGCGAAACGCTGGAGATAAAATCACGGCGGCTGCGCTCCTGGTGCTCCAGCTTCTCGATCATCGAATTCATCGTCTCGACCAGGACCATCAGGTCGTCCGTGACCAGAGCCCTCTGATGCGCCTGGTCCGGCGTCGCCATGCCGGGCAGGATGACCCGGGCTGACAGGTCGCCCCGGTAGACTTTGTCGGCAGTCCGGGCCAGAAGCCGGATGGGTCGCGTGATGTTGCGCGACAAGAGGACGAGAAAAAGCAAGGCCAGGAAAAAGGCCACCACCATCGAAAAGAGCAGGCTGTTGGTCATCAAGAAGCTGTTGAAGCTTTCGGTCACAACAGGGCGGTGGAGCTGGATTTCGCCGATATAGGCGCCCGTAGGCGAAGGAATCGGCACGATGGTGCTGATCCAGCGCTGGCCGGTGCTGCGGAAAAGGCCGCGGAAATCGCCAATCGTGGCCAGTCCGGACTTGCCCAGGACGGAGCCGCCGCGGTAGGCCGATGGTACGATCCAGTCACCGTCGGCAGACTCGAACTGGGTGGAAATGGTCGCCGGGACACTGGTGGTGTAGGCGAGCGTGCCATTGCTGTTGATCACCCAGACCAGAGCACCGGTTGAACGGGCGGTGAAATTGAGATAGCTGATGACCGTCGAACTATTGATCTTGCCCTGGCTGGCGTGGAAGGATGGTCCGGCCATTTCCGCAATCGCCCGGGCACTGGCCAGGAGCTGGCTCGACTGCTGGCGGGCGCTGGCCGTCGTGACGATGCCATAATACACGACGCCCATCAGGGAGAAGACAATCAAAATGGCCATCGCCAGCTGGAGGATGGTCCGGCCATAGAGGGAGTTCATCAGGCGGCGCGGCCAAAGCATGCTTGCCCTAACCCCCGGTTTCAGAAAGCTTCAAATTTGTAGCCGACGCCCCAGACCGTCTTGATCTGCCAGTTCGGATGCTCACCTGTTTCCTCGAGCTTCTCGCGGATCCGCTTGATGTGGACATCGACGGTGCGGGATTCGCCAAAATAATCGAACCCCCAGATGTTTTCCAGCAGCTGCTCACGGGTAAACACCCGGTTGGGGTGGGAAGCCAGGAAAAACAGCAGCTCCAGTTCCTTGGGCGGCATTTCGATGTTCTGGCCGCCTGCGGTCACACTGTAGCGGGATTTGTCGATCCGGATGCCCGGATACTCGACCCATTCCATGGAGGTATGGTTCTGGCTGGACTTTTGCGGATCTTGTGGGGCCTCGACCCGGCGCAGGACCGCCTTGACCCGGGCGAGGAGCTCTTTCGGTTCAAACGGTTTCTGGACATAATCGTCTGCTCCGAGTTCGAGGCCGACGACTTTGTCGAGGGTGTCGCCGCGAGCGGTGAGCATGATCACTGGAACGCTGGAGGTCCGGCGAATTTCGCGCAGCACATCGTAGCCGTCCTTGCCCGGCAGCATCAGGTCGAGGATGACGATATCCGGCGCAGCCTGGGGGAAAATCTCCACAGCATGGTTGCCATCATAACAGGTGACAACCTCAAAGCCGTCTTTGTCGAAATACAGGCGCAACAGTTCACTGATATGGGGATCGTCGTCGACGATGAATGCTTTTTTCAAAAAGATGTCCTCCACTGCTAAAGCTGTCAGGGTTTGCGCATCATCTGGTTGAGCTCATCCAGGAATGAATTGACGTCCTTGAATTGCCGGTAAACCGAAGCAAACCGGACATAGGCGACTTCGTCGATCTTCTTGAGACCGTCCATGACCATCTCGCCGATTTCATGCGAGGTCACTTCCCGTTTCAGGGCGTTCTGGTTCGACGTCTCAATGTTATTGACCAGCGTTTCGATCTGGCTGGTCGAGACCGGACGTTTCTCGCAGCTCTTCAAGATACCCGAAATCAGTTTGTCACGGTCGAATGGTTCACGAGTTCCGTCTTTTTTGATCACCAGGAGCGGCAGTGTCTCGATTTTCTCGTAGGTCGTGAAACGGCCGCCACAGGCAATGCACTCGCGCCGGCGGCGAATGGCGGAGCCTTCATCGGATGGCCGGGAATCGATCACGCGATCTTCGCCGTGCGAGCAAAATGGGCAGCGCATGTCCTGTGGGCTCCTTGCTCAGTCGTTGAAGCGGGAATCATTGTCCTGCAAAAACCAGGGCAGCTTGCGTGCTGGCTTTTGCTTGTCGCGGCTCTGCCGGGACGGTGGCTCGGGCTCAACCGGCCGGGTCGGTGACTCCTGGTGGTTGCTGGCCAGATCGGTATAGGAGGATTTGCCATAACTGGAAGGCCCTCCGAACAGGCTGTCATAACGCGGGATTTCCTGCGTGTCGCTGGAATCGGCAGGAGAAGGTACAGCAGCTGGCATAACCGGAGCAGTTGGCTGCGGGGCAGGCTCAGCTGCAGGGGTTGCCTGGATCGAAGGTTCTGCTGCCCCGACGGAATGGAATCCGCCAAAACTGCTGCTGGCGTCTGCTGGCGTCGGCTGAGTCTGGGGTTTCTCGATATCGCGGAAAATATCCGGGACAAAATAAGAGGTGTCACTGGCTGGGGTTGCTGGACGTTCGAACGGCTGTGGTTGCGCAACTGGTGCCGGCTGGCTGGCCTGGGCTGCTGCCTGGACGGGTTTGGGGACAAAAGCAGCCGGATCACGGTCAAAGCCACTGGCAATGACGGTGATCATGATCTCATCCTGCATGGCGTCGTCATGGGTGGCACCAAAAATGATATCAGCATCGGGGGATACGGCATCGCGCACAATCGAGGCGGCTTCGTCGACCTCGCGGATCTTCATGTCGCGGCCACCGGTAAAGTTCATGATCACGCCGCGCGCCCCATCGATGGTGGTGTCTAAAAGCGGACTGTTGATCGCCTGGCGGATCGCAGCGGCGGCACGGCCTTCGCCAGAAGCTCGGCCAATGCCCATGTGGCAGACACCAGCCTGGGTCATGATGCGGCGGACGTCGGCCAGGTCAAGGTTGATCAGGCCGGGAACGGCAACCAGGTCGGAGATGCCGGACACACCATAGCGCAGAATCTGGTCGGCCAGGATGAACGCCTCGTCGAGGGATGTGTTTTCGTCGGCAATCTCAAGCAATTTGTCATTGGGGACGACAATCAGGGAATCGACGAATTTTTCGAGTTCACGGATGCCACGCTCGGCGTTCTGCATCCGGCGCGAGCCTTCGAAGCGGAACGGACGGGTGACGACACCGACGGTCAGGATGTTGAGCTCCTTGGCGATCTGGGCAATGACCGGTGCGCCACCCGTGCCTGTGCCTCCGCCCATGCCAGCCGTGATGAACAGCATGTCGGTGCCCTTGATCAATTCGCTGATCTCATCGGCGGACTCGACCGCGGCCTTGGCGCCGATCTCCGGATTGGCGCCTGCGCCCTGGCCACGGGTGATTTTCTCCCCGATCTGGACCCGGTTCGACGCCTTGGACCGCTGCAGGACCTGGTTGTCTGTATTGACAGCGATGAACTCGATCCCCTGGACGGAGCTCTCGATCATGCGATCGACCGCATTGCAACCGCCGCCGCCGATGCCGATGACCTTGATGGTCGCGATATGGTCATTTTCCATGCTGATGCTCAGTTTATAGTCAGCCAATTGAATACCCCTCTCTGTTTTAAAAAAGTGGATCACCGGATCCCGGTCAAACCCCGGTTATCACGCCGGAGAAAAATGTCAATCTCTACAATCAGCCATGTGTGGCAACAAGTTGTGCTTTTTGTTACGATTCTACACTAATTATTGCAGGTAAACAACAATATTTGGTGTCTGTCTTTCAGTCTGGTTACAAGATCTAGCGCCTGTAGCCAGTTCCTTCAAACCGGATCCTTGGTTTGCAGGGGTCGTCTTTTCTGCTCCAGTCGCTCGATCAGCAAGCGACGGATCGTGGACGAATTCAGGAAGATCCGGTTACCAAACGCAAAAACAGCAGCCAGGGACAATTGCAAGTCGAGCTGGTCACCCAGCGCAGCCAGCAAGACCGCAATCGCACTGTTGCCCAGGAAACCTGTGACGAACAGCTTGGTGTTGAACGTATTCCTGAGATTGGCAACCAGGGCGCCGACAACGGAATCTATGGCCGCCAGGATCCCTACGGCCACATAGGAAGAATAGGCACTCGGGATGTCGATATCAAGCAATAATCCGACCAGAAGGCCAACGATCAGTCCGATCAAGGGAAACATGGGAACCTCCTAAGCATCAGGGATGAAAATCCGGCGCGATCCTGTCAGGTCGAGGACACCTTTGCCCCGGTTGTCGAGGGCACCCTGGTCCATCGCAAACCGCAGCCACAGCATGTCATCGAGCTGGTCCATGCTGGTTTCAGCAGCCACTGTCAATTCATCCCCGGTTGCCGGCAAGACCAGGGTTAAAAACAACCGGCCATTGGACAGGGGCCGAATCTGGCGGACCTGGGACAACAGCTTTTGTGGTGTGCGGGTGTCTTTGTCCGCGTCAATTATAGCACCGAGCAAACTGACTGCGCTATTCATGCTGTCTGGCACCTGGACGGTCAGTGGCTGGCCCAGGTTCAGCGACCGGACCGACACGCCTTCGATCACAGGGATGCCGGGTGGAGGATCAGGCAAGATGAGCAAGGCATAGCCTTCCTTGTCCAGGAGGACACAACCATCCGGGATCGAAACATAGGCGACCTCGATCCGTTCCTCGATCTCAATCCGCATTTGTGCCGGGAAATCCAGAGACGCTCGCACGGTCCGGATGTAGGGGAATACCTGGGCCAGCCTGGCTTCTGTCTGCCCATAGCGCAAGCCCAGCCATTGGTCCAGGCCCGGGCCGAGCCCCTGGAACAGATGGTCACCCGGCTTTTGGAGCACGGCTGCCTCGATGGCTGCCGTCGTCATGGCCCGGGTTGGTGTGATCTCAAAGGTCTGGAGCCGGAAAACCGGCAGGTAGAAAACCAGCAGACCGAGTACAAGCAAAGCCAGGACACCGGTCAATCGCCGGGTGAGCATGCTCACTGGCCGGTTCTGGCTGGTCCCAGGCATCGGTCTGGCGGATGCCATGAACCGCGACTTCCAGTTGGGTTTACGTCCGGATGGTCGCATAGAGGCTGTTGCAAATTTTGGCTGCGGCATCCGGCATGGCCAGCAGCTGGGCCTGTTTGCCCATCCGGGCCAGGAGGTCCGGCTGGCCAAAGAGGGTTTCCAGCTGGCTAGAGAGCCAAGCGGCATTCAGATCTGAATTGGCGACACGGATCGCTGCGCCCGACTGTTCCAGCACACTGGCATTGGCGGTCTGATGATCACCCGCAGCAAATGGATAGGGCACCAGGATCGAGGGTTTGCCCAGTGCTGCCAGCTCGGCACAGGTCATTGCCCCTGCCCGGCCCAGCACCAGGTCGGCGCTTGCCAGGTATTGGGGCATTTCATGCAGATAATCATAGACCTTCAACCAGGGAAGTCCGGCCGCTGCTGCGCTGACTGCATCATAATGCTTCTGGCCACAGGCAAGATGGACTTCCACCGACTGGGCCTGGAGGAGTTTCTGGAAAACGGGCTCGTCCTTGAGGCCAAGGATGGTCTCATTGATCCGCTGGGCCCCCAGGCTTCCGCCCGTGGCTAGCAGGATGCGCGTGTTGCTTGTCCAGCCCAGGTACGCTCGCGCCGCAGTCTGGTCGAGCTGGAAAAAGAGCGGCCGGACCGGGTTGCCAGTCAGGACGATGGGAGCCTTGGTCCTGAAATAGCGTTCTGCCCCGGGCATGCTGATGCAGACCACCGAGCTGCGATGGGCCAGCAAGCGGTTGGATCGGCCAGGATAGGCATTTTGCTCATGGAGGAGTACCGGGATGTCCAGGCTGGCTGCCGCTGCGACCAGCGGGCTGCAGACATAGCCGCCCGTTCCGACAACAACATCTGGGCGAAAGTCCTTGAGCAGGCGGCGCGACTGGGCCCGGCCGGCAAAAAAATCAGCAATGGCGGCAAAAAAGGCCTTGTTGATCCGGTTGGGCAAGCCCCGGGCCCGGATCGGGGCGAATTCATAGCCTGCCTTCGGAACCAGCTGGCTTTCCAGGCCGAGCGCAGTGCCGACAAAGCGGATCTTGGCGTCAGGATGATCGGTCCGGATCTGGTCAGCAATCGCCAGGGCCGGGTTGATATGGCCACTGGTTCCACCGCCAGCGATGACCACTTTCAATGGATTCATCACGATTCTCCTCTGGCGATTTTATTGATTTCGCCCATCAAATGACGCTGGCGTCCCGTCAACATCTGGCCGGTGCGCGACACCCCCAGGATGAAACCGATCGCCAGCATGAAAAAGAGATTCGAGGTCCCACCATAACTGAAAAACGGCAGCGAGATGCCAGTGGCCGGCAAGGAACGGGTGGCCACGCCGATGTTGAGCAGGGCCTGGGTCGTGATCAGGACCGTGTAGCCGGCAGCCAGGATCGCGGCATGGGGATTGATCGCCCTCCAGGCGATCCGGGTGCCGATCAAATGGAACAGCAGGAACAGCACAATCACACTGACCGTGCCGATGAAGCCCAGCTCTTCGCCGATGATGGCGAAAATGTAGTCATTGTGGGCCTCCGGCAGGTAGTTGTATTTCTGGCGGCCATTACCCAGGCCAACACCGGTCAGGCCGCCTGAACCGATGGCGATCAAGGACTGGTTGACCTGGTATGAGTCGTCCGAGCTGGCTTCTTCTGGATTGCGAAAGGTCTCGATCCGCTTGAAGGCATGGCTGAAATTGGACTCGAGGGCTTCCTGGATGGTCTGGTCCTTGAGTGTCGCGGCAAAAGCGCCTACAGCCAGGGCGCCCACCAGCAAAAGGATCAGGGTCAGCTGGAGCATGCCGCTGAACCAGGAACGAAGCGGCAGGCCAGCAGCGAGGAACGATGCCAGTATGACCACGCTGAGGATGACAAAGCCGGAGACATGCGGTTGCCAGATGATCAGGCCCAGCCAGACCACCATCATCAGTCCGGGAATCAGGATGTCGCGCCAGCCATCACCCAGAAAGCGACGCAAGGGTGAACGGTAGCGGATTTCCCCACGCTGGCGCCGGGCGCGCAAACGGGAAAAATAGCCAGCCAGACAGATCACAGCTGCAAGCTTGGCAAATTCCGAGGGCTGGATGCTCAAAGGACCAATCAGGATCCAGCGCTTGGCGCCGTTGACAATCGAACCGAAAAATTTGACATAGACCAAGAGACCGGTCGTCAGCAGATAGGTCGCGAAGGTGATGATCGGCCGGTCAAAAAAGGAAACCGGAATCAGGACTGCCATGATCAGGGCCAAGATCAGGCCGATCAGAGTGATGGAACCCTGCTTGATGATGTAATACATGGAATTGCCGGCATTGGCATTGAAACTGTCGCTCATGCTGGCAGAGAACAGCATGACCAGGCCAAAGCAGACCATGACGAAGGTCACGACCAGCAAGCCACCGTGAATGCGCAGGGTCGGTCGCACTTGAAGATACGGCACCTCCCGGTCGCGGCCGGTACTGGTTGCCGGGCCACCCTGGTAAGTCTGGATGGAACGCGTCTGCATAACCGCCTCCCTTCTGGTCAGGCCAGTGCCAGAAGCAGCAGGCCAAGGACGCTGCCCAAAAGTGTCACAACTGAGAAAACCAGGACCACTTTGTTTTCTTTCCAGCCACCCAGTTCAAAATGATGATGGATTGGCGACATACGGAAGATCCGTTTGCCGCCGGTACGTTTGAAATAGGCAACCTGGATCACGACAGAAAGGGATTCGGCCACATAAATGAAGCCGATGAACAGCAAGATCCAGGGAGCGCCGTAGAAAAGGGCAATCGCAGCCACGCCTGCCCCGAGGGCCTGGGAACCGGTATCGCCCATGAACACTTTGGCCGGGTGATGATTGAAGACCAGAAAACCGAGGCAGCCGGCTGCCAGCATCAGGCTGACGGCCAGCGCAGGTCCAGTCAGGGCAGTCTCCAGGCCGAGACCCTTCAGGAGCAGCCCGGCAGCTGCCAGCGCCAGGCCAGCAAGCACCGTGACCGAACTGGCCAGGCCATCGACACCATCGGTCAGGTTGACGGAATTAGCGATGAAAAACAAATAGATGACGACGAACACCCCATAGGGGAGTTTCCACCAGCCCAGGATCGGCAGCGAGCCCAGACCAGGTACGATCAGGAACGGTTCGACCGGCAGGGCCAGCAAATACCAGAGCGCAAAGCCAATCGAAAAAGCCAGCAGCAGGACGGTTTTCTGGCGGACACTCAGGCCTTTCTTGCTGATCCGGACCTTGATGTAATCATCGAGAAATCCCGCGAAGCCAAAAGCGAGGATGAGCAAGAGCATCGCCAGGACCGCGCTGGAAAAGCCAAAGAGCAATTGGACAACTACCGTCACAAGGACCAGCGGGACCAGGAAAAAGAACCCGCCGAAGGTCGGTGTGCCGCTTTTGACATAATGGGTTTTCGGGCCGTCGTCCCGGACGGTCTGGCCGACACTGAGCCGGCCGAGCAGAGGCAGGCCAATCAGACCGGCAAGCACGGTCAGCATGAGGCATGCTGCAAAGATCCCCAGGGATCCCATGAAAGTCCACACCTGGTTCATGATCGAAAACCTCCCTGTTTATTGTCCGTGTCATGGCCCACTTCTGTACTCGATTCTGACCGGGACCAGAAGTCCAGAACGGCCTCGGTCACCCGTTCCATGGCAAAACCGCGTGATCCTTTGACCAGCAGGAGGTCATCCGGCTGTAAGGTTGACAGTAGGTGCTGGACCAAAGCCGGCTGTTCGGAAAAAACGGCGCAGGAACCTTGCTGTGTGACAGAATCAAATCCTGCTTTCACATCTGCTGCATATGGACCCAATGCCAGAACGACGGCAAAACCATGTCGGGCAGCCGCCTCACCCACGGTAAAATGGCCCCTGGCAGCATAAGTTCCCAGTTCCAGCATGCCGCCCAGGGCGGCAACCAGCCGTCTCCCTTCGGAGATGGCCTGCAACGTGGCGAGCGCGGCCAGCATCGATTCCGGACTGGCATTGTATGAATCATCCATGACCAGGATCGGTCCTGCTGTCAGCAGGCGCTGCCGGTTGCCCGTGTTTTCGAACTGGGCTGCACCCGCTGCTGCAGTCGCAAGATCCATTCCCAGGCCAGCTGCGACAGCCAGCCCGAACAGGCTGTTGCTGACCATGTGGCGGCCCGGCACTGGCAACTGGACTGGCAAGCAGGATGCATCTGGACGTTCCGGCCAAGTCTTGAGAACATAGGTCGACTGTTGTCCAGTCAAGTCGAGCTGGTCAGCCCAGAACAGTGTCATGCCATCAAGATCAGGCAGGTCGCCAGGGTGTTCTGTCGACACCAGACTGACCTGGTAGAGGTGGCAGATATCCCGGGCAAATGCTTTCAGGTACGGGTCATCTGCATTCAAGACAACCCGGGCGCCAGGCGCCAGACCTGCGATGATTTCGGCCTTGGCCTGGAAAATCGCTTCCTGGCTGCCGAGGCGCTCGATGTGGGCCACGCCGATGTTGGTGATCAGAGCAATGTCTGGCTGGGCGATCTTGCTGAGCAATTCGATTTCACCACGTCCGCGCATGCCCATTTCCAGGACAATCGCCTGGTCTTGCGGCGTTGCTGCCAGCAATGTTTTCGGCAGGCCAATTTCATTGTTGTTGTTGGCCTGGGTCTGGCAGACCTGGAGCGTCGGTTTCAGGCAGGCGGCAACCATCCCGCGGGTCGATGTCTTGCCCACACTGCCTGTGATCGCAATGACAGGTGCCGGAAGGGTCCGGCGATAGCCAGCTGCCAAGTCCTGCAAAGCGGCCAGGGTGTCCTGAACCACGACAATCGCCGGGGTCATCCCCAGACCTTGCAGGCAGTCCGATGCTGCAGCGGTTTCGTCGACTACCAGTCCGGTAGCACCTGACGCAACGGCCTGGGCCAAAAACTCATGGCCATCAAATTTTGCGCCGCGCAAGGCCAGGAACAGATCGCCTTGGCCGACTGTCCGGGTATCGGTTGAGACATCCTGGAAAACCAGATCCCTGCCGTCCAGGCCTGTCTGCTCCTTCGCGCTGCCAGGGGCCTTATGCAGGTATCCCTTTGTAAAAGCCAGGACTTGGTTCAAGGTCAGTCGGGCCATGGATCAGCCCCCCGTGCCGAATCTGGCAGCCAATAGCTCAGCGGCCGTTTCGGCGTCATCGAAGTGAATCGTACGATCTTTGAAAATCTGGTAATTTTCGTGGCCCTTTCCGGCCAGGATCACCAGGTCACCTGGTCCGGCCACTTCGATCGCCCGGTCGATCGCTGCGCGGCGATCCGGTACGATTTCATAATGGCCACCGGTCGGTGCAATACCGGTCACAATGTCGGCAATGATCGCCATCGGATCTTCCGTGCGGGGATTGTCCGAGGTGATGATGGTCAGGTCAGACAGCCGTCCGGCCACCTCGCCCATCTCGAAGCGGCGGCTGCGCGCCCGGTCGCCGCCATTGCCAAACAGGACGATCATCCGGCCTGTGACGTACTCGCGCAAGGTCAGGAGCAGGCTTTCGAGGCTGGCGGCATTGTGGGCGTAATCGACCACCAGCTGGAAGTCGCGTCCGGTCGGTACGGGCTGGACGCGGCCCGGCACAGCGATGGCCGACAAGCCTTGCTGGACAGCCGCGAGACTGACCCCGCAGCTGGCGGCACTTGCGATGGCTGCCAGGGCGTTGTAGATGTTGAAACGGCCGGGCATGCCGACAAATACGGATCCGGAAAACCAGGGCGAAACCAGGTCAAACCGAGTCCCGGACCGGTCATTTTCCGTTGTTTTCTGGAGGTTTTCGGCCCGGACATCAGCTTCAGGTGATAAACCATAGGTCAGGACCGGGACCCGGGCTGTATCGGCGGCCGCCCGGACCTGGTCGAAAATATCCAGGTCACGGTTGATGATGGCCTGATGACAACGACGCATCAGGATCAGCTTGGCCTCGAGATACTCCTCCATGCTGGCATGTTCATGCGGTCCGATATGGTCATGGTAGAGATTGGTGAAAACACCGACGTGATAGTCACAGCCGTAGACCCGGTCCAGCATCAGGCCCTGGGAGGAGACTTCCATGACGCAGCTGTCGAGACCGGCCGTGACCATGTCGTCGAGCAGTGCCTGCAGATCATAGGACTCCGGAGTGGTTCGCGACGCATAGGTCACCTGGTCACCAATGATGTTGGCCACGGTTCCGATGAGCCCCGTCTTGCGGCCGGCGGCCTGGAGGATGGCGCGAGTCATGTAGGTGGTCGTGGTTTTGCCTTTGGTTCCGGTGATGCCGATCATCTCCATTTTGCCAGAGGGATGCTCAAAAAAGCGGTCTGAAACATGAGCCAAGCCGAGGCGGGTGTTCTCGGTCTGGACCCAGGCGACCGGACAGTCCGGAGCCAGCAGCTCAGCTGTGGGCCGTTCCACCAGCAAGGCCGATACACCCTGGCTGATCGCCTGGCTGATGTACTGGTGGCCATCGGTGACAAATCCGGTGATACAGACAAAAAGCGATCCGCGGATCGCTTTGCGGGAATCATAGGCAATCTGGCTGATTTCGACGGACAAGTCTCCACCCTGTTTTTGCACAGGCAGACCCTGGACAAGCATTTGCAGGTTCATGGTGTCATTCTCCTTCTTTCTGGCCAGTCCGGTCGTATCAATGGACTGCCAGTCTGGAATCCCATTTTAGGGGTTTGCCGTCCCTGATTCAACCGTGTCGGAGTCAACAGCAATTTCTTCGGCAGCCTCGAACCAGATCCGGACAATGCTGCCGCGCAGGAGCTTGCCTTCGTCATTGGTCGTGATCGCATCTGCAGTACTGCCGGCGGACCTTGTTTCATCAGATGCAGCTGTCTCGCCCGCACTTGTTTCATCCGTTTCCGGCACTGGTGTCGTGATGGCGACCGGGGTTTTTGCACCATGGGTCGGAGCTGGATCCTGCTGCACGGCCAAGCCCAGGCCGTCGCCTTCGATCCGGATGTTTAGTCCATTGGCTGCTGCCGCACTGATGGCTTCACTGACTGTCTTTTTCGAGAAATCTGGAACAACCACCCAGTCTTCATGTGGCCCTGGATCTGGATAGACGACCACCATGCCGCGCGAATGCAGCTTGGCTTGCAGAGCGGGGGACTGCGAACGGATGAGGGATTGTTCACCCATGCCGGATTCTGCCGCCTCGAGGTTGAGGCCCACGGTGCCGAGCTCTTTCCGGGCCTGGGCCAGTGTCATACCCGTAAGGTCCGGGACATCACGCAGCCTGGTCAGGCGCGAGACGTCCTGTTCACTGTAGTTCCTGGCTTCACCCAGGTACTCCAGGGTCTGTGAGACGATTTCACCCAGAGCCTTGGCGGCAACAGTCGAGGTCAGCTTGTCGTCAGCAGGTTTGTCCAGCACAATCAAGGCCACGATCTGGGGGCTGTCGATCGGGGCAATGCCGGCAAATGACAGGGTGTGCTTGCCTTGTTCATCAGTGGATGTACTCGTCTTGCCCCCGATCAGATACCCCTCGACATACGCTTTCGAACCGGTTCCATAAAGGACGACGCCCTTGAGCAGTTCCCTCAGACGGGTGGAGGTCTGTTCCGAGATCACCTTGCGGATCGTCTCCGGTGCATATTCTCGCACCACTGCACCGGTGCTGTCGGTGATCGAAGCCACCAGGCGCGGCCGGAGCAGGTTGCCGCCATTGGCAATAGCGTTGTAGGCATTGACCAGCTGGATTGGCGTCACGGTTGCCGACTCGCCGTAGGACAACGTTGCCATGTCCAGTTCAGTCGGATCCGTATGGATCAGTCCGGTAGCCTCTGCCGGCAAGTCAATCCCGCTCACATCGCGGAAGCCGAAGGCCCGGATATACTGGTAAAAGCGCGTGACACCGAGTTTCTGGGCCATCTGGGCGAAGACCGGGTTGCAGGAATGCCAGAAGCCCTCCTGCAGGGTCTCCATTCCGTGGCCGACAATGGTGTAGCAGTGGATCTCCTGGCCGAGGACATACATCGGACTGTCATTATAGATGTCTGATTCTCGGGTCACATTTTCGTCAAACGCCATGGCCGTGGTGAGCGTTTTGAAAGTCGACCCTGGCTCGTAGGCGTCCGAGATGGCACGGTTGCGCCAGACGAAACTGGACAGGTAATTGATGTTCTCCTGGCTCGAGCCATCCCAGGTCGCGTCCTCCCGTGTCACAGGGCGGGCTGTCGGATCCGAACTGGAAAAGTACGGATAGGAGGCCATGGCCAGGACACCACCGGTGTAGGGGTCCATGACGATGGCGGACCCACCGTTGGTGATGTCATTGCTCAGGATGGCTTCCGCCAGGATCTCCTGCACGATTCGCTGGACGTTGATGTCCAGGCTCAGGTTCAGATTGAGCCCATCTTTGGCGCGCAAACTGGTCGGCACGGAAAAAGGCAGTTCGCCTTTGTTTTTGTAATTATCGGTCTCGACATAGGTGTAGCCAGGCGACCCGGTCAGGATGTCGTTATACTGCATCTCCAGGCCAAGCTGTCCGACCAGGTTGCCCAGGTCATAACGGGTGTATCCCAGCACTTGACTGGCCAGATCGCCATTGGTGTAATAGCGCCGCGGTTCCGAATCGATGGCAAATCCACCGATATCGTGCTCGCCCAGATAGGTCATCAGGGCTTCAGCCGGTTCACGGGCCACGTCTTTTTTCAGCTGGACATAAGCACTGTCCTTTTTCTCAAACGCAGCCAGCACCTGATCCTCAGGCAATTCCAGGATCCGGGCAATTTCGGTGCCAATTGCATCACGTGACAGATTCTCGCTGATCGAACGAACATCCTTGGGCGTGATGCCAATCTGGTAGACATAAGTCGTCCCAGCCAGCTCGATGCCATTGCGATCGTAGATCATGCCGCGATCGGGCATTTCCGCGACTTTCTTGTAGTGCTGGCCGGCCGCTTTTTCGGCATTGACGGCATAGTTGACAATCTGGATCTGGTAGAGCTGGTAGATCAGGTAGCTGGCAAACCCCAGAAGGAGCAGACTGAACAAAACCAGCCCGAAACGGCTGGGTTTGCGAAAGCGTGAGCGATCTTTGACTGTGGGGCGGGCCTGGCTCATGAATCCTGGCCTGGCAGTTCAAGCGTCTTGAAGAATCCTTCGATCTCATTGAAAACGGCTGCCAGCTGGGCTTCTTCGGTGACGCTGGAATGACCTGTGCGGGCATAGACAACGCGGTCAGAATCGGGAATGTCAACGGTGACAACTTGCATGCGAGCCGGGACCTGAAGGCCGAGGCGGTCAATCGCCAGGCGGCGGATCCGCTCGAGATCTGTCTGGCGAGCCAGGGATTCACTGATTTGTCCAGAGGACTGTTCCGTTTTCTCGATCTGGCGCTCCATCTTGAGATTGGCAAAATTCAGTTCCAGAATGCGGGCCTGGCGATAGAGGATACCGCCAAAAATCGAGGCCATCAGGATGACCATGCTGATCAGGGCCAGGAGGCTTTTCATCCGGCGCACAGCCAGTTCACGGCGGACCTGGCGAGCTTTTTCCTGCAGATGCGGCCGGCTGGTCAAAGCTTCTTCGAGCAGGATCCTGCGAGCCATGCTCGGCGCAGGTGACGCCCAGTCCAGCGCTTTTTCTGTCCCAGTCTGTTCAAGTTCATATGCCAGATTGCCTGAAGTGCGCATGCGCTCGATCCTCCTCTTTCTAGAGTGGTGTCATTTTTTCTGGAGTCGTTTATGCGTCAATCCGTTTTTCAAAGACGCGGAGCTTGGCACTGCGTGCGCGCGGATTCTCTTTCATCTCGAGCTCGTCAGCGCACACCGGTTTGCGGGTGATCACACGACCCAGCGATTGTTTGCCGCAGACACACACCGGGAATTCACGCGGACAGGTGCAGGGGGATTCCCACGTCCGGAAGGCATCCTTGACCAGTCGGTCCTCCAGCGAATGGAATGTGATGATCGCTGCCCGGCCACCGGGAGCCAGAACTGCAGGAATGGCCTGGAGCAAGTCCTCCAGGGCTGTCAGTTCGCCATTGACCGCAATCCGGATCGCCTGGAAGGTCCGTTTGGCTGGATGCTGGGCTTCGCGCAGTGCCTGGGCCGGCATGGCCCGGCGAATGACGGCAGCCAGCTCGGTCGTGGTCGTGATCGGGTGATCCTGGCGGCTACGGATGATCTGCTGGCTGATCCGGCGGGCATAGCGTTCTTCACCGTAATCCTGGATGATCCGGACCAGCTCTTGTTCACTGGCCGTATTGACCAGATCGGCAGCAGTTGGGCCGCTGGTCTGGTTCATACGCATATCCAGGGGACCTTCCTGCATATAGGAAAAGCCGCGCTCAGCCTGGTCCAGCTGCCACGATGACACACCCAGGTCGGCCAGGATGCCGTTGGCTGGCGGGATCGCATGATCCTCGACAGCCTGGGCAATGCTGCCAAAGTCGGTATGCACCAGATGGTAGGTCCCTTCACTTCTGACCTGTGCCAGACGCTCGCCAGCAGCAGCCAGAGCATCGGTGTCTTTGTCAAAGCCATACAAATGGCCTTTCGGTCCTAGGCGTTCCAGGATCGCCGAAGAATGTCCGCCGCCGCCCAGCGTGCAATCGATGTAGCAGCCATCGGGGACGATGGCAAGCTGCTCAAGAGTCTGCCGGAACAGTACCGGCAGATGGGAAAACTCAAAGACCGCGGACATCGAAACGGGTGAGGTCCATCTGGGCGAGCGACCCCTGCTCTTCTTTCTGTTGATCGTAGAAAGCCTTGGCACAGATCTCGAGCTTGTCAAACATATCGATGAAGCAAATCTCATCGCCCGGTTTGACCCCGATCTGGGCCCACAATTCATCACTGACGGAAATACGGCCCTGGCCATCCAGGTCACAGGGCATGGCCTCACCAATGATCAGGCGCTTTAAACGCCGGACAGCTGGATCCGTGCCGGAGAGCTGGGCAATCTGTTCCCGGATCTGGCGGAAATTCTCAGGCGTATAGGCGGACAAGTACCCCTCGTCCAGGCTCAGCGTCACAACCAAAGATGCCCCGATGCTGTCACGCAGCCGGGCCGGTACAAACACGCGGCCTTTTGCATCTATGGTGTGCGTAAATCGCGCCATCCGAGCCTCCGATCCAGGATTGCATCCCGCCAAAAGGCAGGATGACCAGTTGGGTCGGGGTGAAACGCACCACAATCATCCACAGTTATGGAAAATTACACTACTTTTCACCACTTAGTTGAAATTCTACTCGTAAAGCATGACGTTTTCAACTTCTGTAACAAATCATGGCGGAAATGTAAACGATCTGTAACAAAGGGAGCCGGGCGCATGGGTGCGGCCGGATGGCTGGGAACAGGATCGGGGCGCGGCGGGTGAGCGGAACCGGACGCGGCCGGATGGCCGGGGACGGGGGCGCGGGGGGATGGCCGGGGACGGGGGCGCGGGGGGATGGCCGGGGACGGGGGCGCGGGGGGATATGGAAAATTCCACTTTCGGCGTCAGACTTGATGGCAGGTCTGACACCTGATCGGAATTTTCCATCGTTCGTACCACCCTTGGCTGCAGGTCTGGCCACTCGTTCGGAATATTCCATTTTTAAGGTCGGTCCACTAAAGCGGAACTAATCAAATGGGTCTCGAAGCCCCTGCAGCAGAGTCTTTTCCAGATCATGCCTAGATCTTCCCCAAAAGTGCTCCGACATAGGAAGGGAAGTTTCCGCCGCTAGGTCGGAGTACTTTTTCGGAACATTTTCGATGAGGCGTCAACCTGCAGCGGCTGTAAGCTGCACAAGCGCATTCCAAATTTTCCCAATAAGTGGACCGACCCCAAATCGTGAACATTCCGCATAAAGGGCCAGACTTGGCCGTAAGTCTGGCGCCAAATCGTGAACATTCCGCAAAAAGTGCCACCCCTCGCGTTTATTTCTAAATAATGGCCGTTCTTTCACCATCGGGCTCTTACATATTTTGGGAAAAGCGCTAAACTATTAACATCATTTCAGTTTCTTCATTTCATTTGCACAGTTCTGCCAGGGGTCGACGGATCGCCTGGCCCAAAAGCAAATCCAGTGAAAAGGAGAAACTCAAAGCATGTCCAGAAAGCCGAGAAATTTCCATTCAGGCGGCATTTATCACATCACCCATCGAGGACACAACCGGTTGTACATTTTTGAAAACGACCTTGACAAGGCAATTTTTCTTGCCAGTCTCAGGAAAATCTTGCGGGAGGCAAATGCTCATCTGCTCTATTATGTCCTGATGGACAACCACTATCACCTGCTGCTGGAAATGAATGCGACACCCATCCATGTGATCATGCAGCGACTCAACACCAGTTATGGCCGTCACTTTGCCCATGCCTACCACACCTCCGGGGCTGTTTTCGGCAACCGGTATGCGGTCGAGGAAATCAGTGAAGCCGATTATTTTGGCAACGTGATCAAATACATGGCTTTGAATCCGGTCCGGGCAGGCATCGTCCAGAACATCGGCGAATACCGGTGGAGCGCTCATCTGGATCTGGTCCAGAAAAAGGACCGTTTGGTCAACAGTCAGCGATTGTTCGAGATCCTGGGCCGGACGCCCGAAAGAGGGCGCACCTTTTATCTCGAGATGATTCAGCACGCACAATCACAACCTGGTCCATTGCTCCAGCAGAAGGACTTCCAAGCCAAAAGGAAACAGCAACGGCTGGAGTCCCAGTTAGTGACTTATCTTGCCAGTCAGGGAGGCACGGTCAGTCCTGAACAAGTCCAGTCGGAGCAAAAAACAGCGGCGATCGTCCAACTGCGACGTGATTTCGCCCGACAAGCTTATAACCAGGGATATACGGTGAACGAGATTGCTGTCGCTTTGAAAGTAAGTTCCCGCAGTGTTCGCAAATGGTGCCAGTCAGATCCGAGGCACGCCGGAGATGACCCAATTATCCCAATGGAGGTGTGATCAATCACAGGGCAGGGCCAAGCTGTCAGCTTCTTATCGCCGGATTAGATTCCGTTCGATCGAAATGTTCAGCATCACACCGAGGCCGATGAAATTGACGACCATCGATGTGCCTCCGAGGCTGACAAAGGGCAGCGGAATGCCGGTGATGGGCAAAAGGCCTACGCACATGCCAAGGTTCTCAATGTAATGGAAGGCAAGAGAAGCAGTCAGTCCAACGACCATGTATGCGGCAGCTGGTCGATGGGGATTGATCTGGGCGGCGATGTAGAGGCTGCGGGTGAGGAAGTAGAAAATCAGGATCAGGAGGGCTGTTGTACCGATGAAACCCATATGCTCAGATACAGCGGTGTAGATGAAGTCGGACCATTTGATCGGCACATGGACGGGATCGTCGCCCATATTGCCGGCCAAGCCACCGGAAGCAATCGCGGCCTTGGCTTGGAGCAGGTTGTAGGAAGCATCCGGATCATGGCCCGGATAGAGAAAGGTCAGGATGCGGTTTTTCTGGTAATCACCAAAATAGAAGATCCAGGCCAGCGGGATCGCAATGACAGCAGAGGAGACGCCTAGCAAGACGACACGCCAGGAGATGCCAAAGACAAACAGCATGCAGACGAACATGAAGACGATGACCATGGTCGTACCAAAGTCGGGCTGCATCATGATCAGTCCAACCGGGATCAGATAAAGGGTACCCATGAGCGCGGCACCGGTCCAGCGGCCAATACGTTTCTGGCCGATCGCCTCAAAGAGATTGGCCGAGACCATGGCCAGACCGATCTTGGTCAGTTCCGAAGGCTGGAAAGTCCCGAGCATCGGAAGCTTGAGCCAGCTGTCCGCGCCCCAGGTGCTTTCCATGGAGAACCCATCGACCAGGACCAGGGCCAGCAGCAGCACACTGCTTCCATAAATGATATAACCAACCAGGCGCAAGGATGGCAGTTCGATCCGGCCCAGAACCAGGGCTAGGACAATACCGATCAGAACAGCCCCGATCTGTTTGTACAGATTCTGCGGGTAGTCTTCGAATCCAGTGCTGAGAACCTGGTTGAGTACATACAGGCCAATCAGGGTGATGGCAAGAACCGGGACCAGCAGCCAATAATCGATCGCGCTGAGGTAACCATCTCGTTTAAGTTGGGTGACGCCTGTATCAGCCATTTGGGGTGTCCTGGGGCGGGATCTCTACGAAATCCTCCAGAGCGGCTGCATCAGCCGATTGGGTCCGGGCCGACTTCTGGCCCAGAATGACGATCAGGATCGCGGAAACAACGACCATGACGGCGGATAGAACCTGGGAAACGCGCCAGCTGGTGTCACCGATGAACAGGGCGTCGGTGCGGATGCCTTCGACAAAAAAGCGGACGATGCCATAGCCAAGTAGATAGGTCAGGAGCACTTGGAAAGAAAAGCGCCGGTTGCTGCGGATCTTCAGCAATATGAAAAACAGCACCAGGTTGCCAAGGAATTCGTACAGGAAGGTCGGGTGAACCGGCGCAAACGCATCGGTGCCAGGGACATTGGCCAGATAGGCAGAGGTCTGGCTGGAGATCATGCCCCAGGGCAAGGTCGTATTGGTGCCAAAGGCTTCCTGGTTGAAAAAATTGCCCCAGCGGCCGATCGCCTGCGCCAGCGGCACATAGACGATGATGAAATCGAGAGTGTCAGCGATTTTGATCTTTTTGAACGTGGCGACCAGGATGATGGCCAGTGCGCCGCCGATGACGCCACCATAGAAAGCCAGACCCCCTTCACGTGTATTGAAAACGCGCCGCCAGTCCGCACTGTAGTAATCCCATTCAAAGACGACATAGTAGATCCGGGCAAAGACAATCATGGCTGGAATCAGGAAGATGAAGATGTCCAGGATGTCATCTGACTTGAGGCCGAATTTGTCTGCCTGGCGTGAAGCCAGGAACAAGCTCAGGATAATCGCGATTGCGATCAGGAGGCCATACCAGTAGACTGGGACGCCGAACAGGGAGAATGCGACCCGGCTGACCGGGAGATTTTCGATGCCGAGTCCGGGGAAACTGACTTCAACCGGAGCACTGGTGAGGGCTTGTGCGATAGACATGTTATTCCTCCGTTTGACGATTGATGATCGACAAGGTGTAACTGCTGGGGTCGGACAGGAAGGCAAGCTGCTGGGCAGCCATTTTTGCATCCATCTTATCATAGAGGGCCGGGTAGTCAAAAAGGTCTAGTCCATGCTGGTTGCACTGGGCCTGGACAAGGCCGCTGTGGTCGATCGAATCAAGCGAACGGACAAAATCGCCCGCAGCAGCCCGTTTCTGGATTTCGAACAAATCCGGGTCCAGGCCGGCTGCAAAAGCTTTTTGCAGACCTTCGACCAGAGCTTTTCCGGCAGCCAGGGGATCCTTGGATTCACCACCGGCAGCCAGGAAGGCAAAACTGGGTTCGCAGGCATAATGGTAGCCGAAGGAGTCATTGATCAGGCCCCGGGCAAAAAGATCCTCGAATAGCGGCGAGGCAGGCGACAGCAAGGTGTCGAAGGCCAGGCGGGCCATGCGCTGGCGCATGACAAGTTCACGGCCATAAAGAGGGGTCTGGGGCAGGATTGTCGGATCTTTGATGCCAACCAGAAAGGAAGGGGCTGAGACGTCCATCGATTTTTCGACCCGCGCTTCGACTGGATGGGTCGGTTCATCTGGGAGGATCGCCTGGCCATGGATTTCCCGGCTATTTTCCAGCCGGTCCGCCAATCGATGCAGAATCTGCTTTTCATCCATGTCGCCGACCAGCGTCAGGGACAGCTTGCCGGGTTGATAGAAGGTCGACCAGACCTTCTGGAGATGCTCGCTGGTGATCGACCGGACAGATGCGGCGGTACCGCCGATGTCCTGGCGTACGGGGTGGTTTTCATACAGTCGATCCAGCAACTGGACATAGCAGACTGTGTCTGGATCATCCAGATACTGGTCCAGCTCTGCCAGGATGACCGGACGTTCTGCCTCGACCCGGTCAGGACCCAGGTAGGGTGCCAGGACGGCATCCAGATAGAGGTCCAGGGCGGTCTCGAAATGGAACACACTTGAAAAATAGTACATGGTATGGGTGTGGCTGGTATAGGCATTGGCCGAAGCACCCAGGGCCGACAATCGCCCGAGCAGTCCGCCCTCTTCATCCCGGCTGAAAACGCAGTGTTCGAGGAAATGGGCCGTGCCATCTGGAACGAGATTTTGCTGGCCTGCTGTTTCAAATCGGGTGTGGATCGAACCATACGGGACGGTCAGGGCAGCGAAGCGGCGGGAGAATCCGGGACGTGGCAAGACCTTGACCACGAAACCACACGAGTGGTGCCAGGTTTTCAAAGCATGGCCGGTCAAAGGATCGAAGGATTCAATCAAAGCAAATGCAGACAATCGGTCATTCATTGGGGGACTCCTTGGCTGTCAGGGTGAAGCTGGCAGAGAGTTTCAGCTGGCTGGCCCGCTCGATCACAGCCTGGCGGTCAACACGATCCAGCAGACTCAGGGAATCCTGGACCGAAATGGTCCGGCCGAGATTCACCCCGTTCATCAGGTGTGATAACAAGTTGTCCAGATCATCCGGGATGGACCGGATATGGCTCTCAACCAGAGTCTTGGAACGTTCCAGCAACTGGTCGCTGAATTGGCCAGAGGCCAGATGATCTATCTGGGCGAACATCGCCTGGCGGGCTTCGTTGACACGGTCTGGTGCAACCCCGGCTATGACCAGCAAGGTGGACAGATAACGGCTGTTGACCGAATAGACACTGTAGGCAAGGCCCAATTGCTCACGGACGACCTCGAATAAGAGGGAATGGACATCCCCACCCAGCATGGAGTTCATCAGAGTGTCGACAATCGAATGATGGCTGAAATAAGGTTGCAGGCCGGAGAAAGCCAGGCAAATCCGAGCCTGTTCTACTTTCTTGCTTTCCACTTTTTCTACTGGCGGCATGGGACGGAAGGCGGCCGGAAGCAGGGGCTGTGTGGGGTTGTAAAACGATGCTGCCTGATTGGACTCAGTCATGGCTGGCTGGCTGTTTGCAACAGGTCCGTCAGGGGATGCCGGCCGCAGCTGGGCGACATGCTCCAGCAGCGATTCCAGCAGCGGATCCGGCAAATCACCGGCAATGGCCACCTGGCAGTCGAGCTGCTTCAACTGGTGGAAGGCCTCTGTCAGGTCTTCCCGGGTCAGTCCCTGCAGGGTTTCCAGATCGCCAGCAGCCAGCAGCCCGAACGGTTGATCACCACAGAGCAGTTTCATGCACTGGTCATGGGCATACTTGGCTTTGTCATTTTCCCGCGCCAGAAGTTCCATCACAAGTCCGGAACGCTCCGCTTCGAATGGGACTGCCTGGAAAAGGCCATCCGCGTCCAGGTCTGGCCTGGTCAGCAAGCTGAAAAAGACACCCAAGGCCGCCGCAAAAGGAGATGAATGGTCGGTCCAGTTCATCAGACCGTTGACGGCCATATGGAGACTGAACAAATCGCCATCCTTGCTGACCTCAGTTTCGATGCTGGCACCATACAGGCTATCGAGGGCGGCAGACAGACTGGAACGGCTGGGATAGTCCTGGCAGCTGGCCGACAGGACCCGCGACAGCAATGACAGGAGGCTGGCGGTCCTGCGATCGATCCTGGTCCGGTAAGTGACGATGGCAGTGGCCTGGGCAAACCGGGTCGTCCGGATGATCCGGACTGGTATGCCACGGACGTTGGCAAACTCATAGCCCTGTTCACAGCTGCGATGATAGGCTCTGGCCTGGGCCAGGTCCTCCTTGACTTGGGCCACCAGGTCCAGCAGGGATTCAAAAACGGCTTCCGGCCGCAGGCGGTACAGGAATTCAACTGTGATGGCCTGGCCATACAGGTCCAGGCTGGTATCGAACAGAAAGGATTCGATGTTGGGCTTTGGACTTTCGTCCTGGATCGTCGGCCGGATACCGATATTGGTGATCGACTCGTAGGTGCGGTTACCAACCCGGGTCCTGGTCGCATAGACTCCATAGGCCGGAATGGCCAGGTCGGCGTCAATGGCGATATTGGCGGTCGGAAAGCCCAGTTTCCGGCCCAATTTCTTGCCCTCGATCACGGTTCCGGTCATGGCAAACGGAAAACCGAGACAGCTTTCAGCCAGGCGGGTGTCGCCTTCGGCAATCAGGCGACGGATCCGCGAACTGGAGACTTTGTCCCCATACAGGCGGACTTCCGGCACCACAATGATTTCACACTGGTGTTTCTCGCCCCAGCTGCGCAGGAGATGAATATCCCCTTCCCCGCCCTGGCCAAACCGGTAGTCCTTGCCCACCACAACCAGATGGGCATTCAATCGTACGCCCAGGATTTCGTCCAGGAATTCAACCGCCGGCATGGCTGCAAACTCAGGTGAAAAAGGCTGCAGGCAGACTTCTTCAACGCCTGTGTCGGCGATTCGCTGCAGGCGCTGGTCCAGTGTGGACAGGTAGCCGGCAAACTGGCCTTCCGGAGACAACGTCACGAGAGGATGTTCAGGAAAGGTATAGACAGTCGGGCGCAAGTCCTTGATCTGGCACTGGTAGACCATGGTCCGGATCAGGTCCTGATGGCCGCGGTGCACCCCGTCGAAAAAGCCGAGGGCTACGCCTCGCGCAAGGGATGAATCCAGGGTGTCATTCGGATAGAAGATGTTCATGATGGATGAAAATCCTTTCCGTTACAATTCGAAATGTCTCGATGATCCTGCCGGTTTCCTGTTCGAGATGGCCCATGCCGGCCAGGCCAGCAGGTCCATGGATCGCCAGGCGAAGGCCATCGTATGGTTGGACTTCAGGTACAGTTTGAGTCCGGATCTGGCCTTTTTCCAGGAACAGTTTCTGACCCTGGACCAGCTTCTTGACCTGGTCACCTGGCAACCGCAGGATGGGAAATCCAGACAAGGCTTCGGTCAAGTCATGGATCTGGCCCGATGCAGAAAGCTCCTGCCAGAGGTGGTCCTGAATCAGGCGCCGGACCGAACGTTCTGCCGGATCGTGTCCGTGTTTCTGGTGCTGGTCCAGCGCCAACGTTTCAAAACGCGATTCCAGCTCATCCAGTGTCATCGCCTGTTCCAACGAAAAAGGTCCGACCTTGGTGCGCACCAGACGTTCAGCGTGCGCAAACCAGCCCAGCTGTTGACCGAGTTCATCTGCGATCACCCGGATGTAAGTCCCTTTCGAGACCTCCAAGGTCAGGTCACACGATAGTCTGGGACCACCAGGTTCTGTTTCGTCGAGGCAATCGATCGCATCCAGGATCGCCTGGCGGATGACGATCGGCCGGCTCTGGCGTTCGACTGTCTGGCCAGCCCGGGCCAGGGCATACAAGGGCTGGCCATCGATCTTGACCGCAGAATACATCGGTGGGATTTGCTGTTTTTCTCCTGGCAAACCGCGAACCGCCTGTCGGACAGGCTTGAAATCCTCTGCCGCGAGGCGGGACAATTCCCCGGGTACAAAGGCATGCGAGCCGGTCACCGTTCCGGTCAGGTCCATTGTATCGGTCGCGGTGCCAAAAAGAACGCGCACTTGATACGTTTTATCGTAAGTATCCATGAATTGGACGGCAGCCGTCGCTTTGCCGACACAGATGGCCAGCAAACCTTCGGCAAAAGGATCGAGGGTGCCAGTATGACCGATTTTCTTTTCCCCGATCAAGCGTCGCAGACGGGAGACGACGCCAAAAGAAGTCAGTCCGCGCGGTTTATTGACCAGGAGAATGCCATGCTTGTTTGATTCAGCCATTGAGCCACTGGCCGGCCTTCGCGACAACCAAGTCCACCACTTCATCGAGGGTCGTATGCCGGATGGTCATGCCTGCAGCCTTGGCATGTCCGCCACCGCCAAAGGGACGGGCAAAGTCAGACGCATGGAAATGGTCATTGCTGCGGATGTTGATCCTGATGGCGCCATCGGCCAGTTCCCGGAACAAGAAGGCGACTTCCACCCCTGAGATGCTGCGCAGCTCGGATACAATCCCGTCGAGATCGGTGTCGGTCGCCACCAGCCGCTGCATCAATGCCTGGTCGACGCGGGCATAAGCCAGCCTGTCACCATACAGGAACTGGGCCTGTGAGAAAAGCTCGCCCTGGAGGCGCAGCTGGGTTTTGGTCGACTCATGGAACAGACGATACGTAATCTGGCGTAAATCAGGATCGTAAGCCATCAAATGGGCGGCGATGGCAAAAGTTCGCGCCGTCGTATTGGAATAGACAAAGCCACCCGTATCCGAGACAATCGCTGTCATCAACGCCATGGCGGCATCCTGGATCAACAGGGACTGGCCGAGCTGGCTTTCCAGCTCAGTGACGAGGTCGAAAATGATCTCGCCAGTCGCTGAAGCCTGAGGATCGATCAAGCGCAGACCACCGGATTCGCCGCTAGAGACATGATGGTCCAGGGCCGCCTGGATCGGCGCATCACGATAGAGTTCCTGGCGGCAACCCAGACGTTCCGGTTCCGTGCAATCCACCGCGATGGCCAGTGCCTGGTCCTGCGGCCAATTCTGTGTGTCCAGGTCGGCATAGACCGAAACAAGGTCCAGGGCAGGCAGGAATAACAGACGGGGATTGACCTTTTCATCGACAAAAATCCGGGCCGAAGCTCCAGCCTGGTTTAAAGCCAGCGCCAGGCCGATGGCACTGCCGAGTGCATCCCCATCGGCTCCGACATGCGGATAAATCCCGATGTTTCCTTTTTTGCGGATGACCGCCAGGATAACTTCAGCGATGCGGTCACGAGTCGGAATCATCCGGTGAAATTCCCTCCATGGCTTCATCAATCAGGCGGCTCATGCGGATGCCGCGCTCGATCGATTCGTCAAAGACAAAATGCAATTCCGGGGAAATGCGCAGGCGCACCCGGCGGGCCACTTCGCGGCGCATGAAACCTGCCGCGCTTTTCAAAGCAGCGGCGCAGTCTTTTTTCTGTTGCTCGGTGCCCAGGACACTGATGTAGATATGGGCATGGGACAAGTCGCGGGAAGCCCGCACCTCGACCACCGATACCATCGGCGGGAGGCGCGGGTCCTTGATTTCATTCTGGATCAGGTCAGCCACGACTTTCTGGATTTCGTCCCCGACTCGGTCGGATCGTTGCATGGCTGATCAGCTCCTTTCGATTTCCTGCATTTCGAAGGCTTCGAAGACGTCGCCTTCCTTGAGGTCATTGAAGCGTTCAATGCCGATACCACATTCGTAGCCGGTGGCCACTTCACGGACATCATCTTTGAAGCGCTTGAGCGAAGCCAGTTTGCCTTCGTGGACGACGATGCCATCCCGGACGACGCGGACTTCGGCCGCACGCAGGAACTTGCCATCGGTGACATAGCAGCCGGCAATCGTGCCGACGCCACTGACTTTGAAGACCTGGCGGACTTCGGCGTGGCCGAGGACATTTTCCTTGAACTTGGGTGCGAGCATGCCCTTCATGGCGGCTTCGACATCCTCGATGGCGTTGTAGATGACGCGGTAGAGGCGGACATCGACGCTCGTTTCCTTGGCCAGGTCTGCTACATTGGCAGCTGGCCGGACATTGAAGCCGATGACGATGGCGTTGGAAACCTCAGCCAGGCGGATGTCGGATTCGGTGACAGCGCCGACCGCACCATGGATGACATTGACGCGGACTTCTTCATTGGTCAGCTTCTCGAGCGACTGGCGCACGGCTTCGACTGAACCTTGGACATCGGCTTTGACAATGATATTGAGATCCTTGACTTCACCGGCGGCCATTTTAGTGAACAGCGACTCAAGTGAGACATGGGAGCTGGCCTTCAGTTGTTTTTCACGCTGCAGGATGCGGCGCTTTTCAACCAGGGCACGGCCGACCTTGTCGTCCTTGACGGCATAGAAGATTTCGCCGGCTTCCGGAACTTCCGGCAAACCGAGGATTTCGACCGGGATCGAGGGACCGGCTTTCTTGACCAGGCTGCCTTTGTCGTCAGACATGGCACGGACATTGCCGATGATCGATCCAGTCACCACAGTGTCGCCCGTGCGCAGCGTGCCACGCTGGACGAGGACGGTCGCAACAGGGCCGCGGTTTTTGTCGAGCTTGGCTTCGATGACGGTACCCTTGGCCTGTTTGTCCGGGTTGGCCTTGAGGTCGAGGATATCGGCAGTCAAAAGGACCATTTCCAGCAGTTCATCCATGCCGGTGCCAACTTTGGCTGACACAGGTACCATGACGGTGTTGCCGCCCCATTCTTCGGGAATCAGCTCATACTTGGACAGTTCCTGCTTGACACGGTCAATGTTGGCGCCTTCTTTGTCGATCTTGTTGATCGCGACCACGATCTGGGTGTTGGCAGCCTTGGCGTGGTTGATCGCCTCGATTGTCTGGGGCATGACACCATCGTCGGCTGCGACAACCAGGATGGCGATGTCCGTGACCTGGGCACCACGGGCACGCATGGTGGTGAAGGCTTCGTGGCCAGGTGTATCCAGGAAGGTAATCTGGCGGCCTTTGGCCCGCACCGTGTAGGCGCCGATGTGCTGGGTGATACCGCCAGCTTCGCCGGAAACCACATTGGCCGAGCGGATGCGGTCGAGGATCGAGGTCTTGCCATGGTCGACATGACCCATGACAACAACGACCGGCGGACGCGGTTTGAGATCCTGGTCCTGGTCCTCGGTATCGTCGAAGAGGATGTCTTCTTCGGTCACTTCCACCAGCAGTTCGCACTTGATGCCGAATTCATCGGCAATCAGGGAAGCGGTGTCAAAGTCGATGGCCTGGTTCATGGTGGCCATGACGCCGTACTTCATCAGCTTCTTGATGATTTCTGCAGTTGTCTTTTTGATCGCCTCGGCAAATTCCTTGACGGTCAGGGTCGCCGGCAGGGACACCTGTGTCAAGACAGCACGGACCGGGGCTTCAGCAACACGACGGCCCCCCTTGCTGCGTTTGCCCTTGATGTTGTCCGTGTACAGTGTATCCAGCACCGTCTCATCGCTGAGTGCTTCGTTGATACCTTTGCCGGAAACCACAGCGGCTTGCTGGCGCAGGACATTGTGCTTGTCACGCACGTCACCGCCGCCCTTGAAAGCTTCTTTCTTCGGCTCACGGCGATCATCGCGCTTCGGCTCGGTCGGACGGGGCCGGACGGTGCTTTCCTTGCCCTGCAGTTCAACTGGAACGACCGGTTTTGGTTTGGGTGCGCTGGGACGGCTGACATAGGGGGTCTGCGGACGGTCCTTGTCCTTGTCAAAACCACCGCCACCAAATCCGCCACCTTGCGGACGGCTGCCGTAGCCACCCTGACCGGGTCCACGATTGTATCCGCCTGGACCTCCAGGACCGCCAGGGCCACGGTTGTAGCCTCCGGGACCGCCCTGGCCAGGGCCACGGTTGTAGCCACCAGGGCCACCTTGCCCAGGGGCGCGGTCACGATTGTAGCCGCCGCTTTGCGGGCGGTTCGGAGTACCGTAAGGAGACTGAGACTGGCTGGGTCCGCCCTGTCCCGGTGCACGATCGCGGTTGTAGTTGCCACTTTGCGGGCGGTTCGGGGTACCGTAAGGAGACTGGCTGGGTCCACCCTGTCCCGGTGCGCGGTCGCGGTTGTAATTGCCGCTCTGCGGGCGGTTCGGGGTGCCATAAGGAGACTGGCTGGGTCCACCCTGTCCTGGTGCGCGGTCGCGGTTGTAATTGCCGCTCTGAGGACGGTTCGGGGTGCCATACGGGGACGAGCCCGAACCGGTGCCGCGCTGTACAGGACCCGTTGCCTGGGGACCGGCTTGACCGGCAGATGCAGCCGGCGTCCTGGTCTGGGGAGCCCTTTCACCGGAAAGTGCAGCGCCAGGAGGGGTTGCCTGGGCTGGTTTTGCAGCGGTTGCCGGAGCTGCTTTTTCTGCCGGAGCTGCAGCGCCCGTTGGAGCCGGCGCTGGCGCAGATTCGACAGGTTTCACAGTTTCGGCAGCAGGCCTGCTCTCAACAGCAGCCTCCGGCACAGACTGGGCAGGTCTGGGTTCTTCGGCACCGGTCTGATCAGCAGCTGTCTCATGCTTGGTTGCTTTGACCACTTTGACGACGCCTGTGATCTTTTTACCGGACACACCCTGCATGGTGATGGTCGGGCCAGAAGTCTGATCCTGGGCATGGGCAGCCGTCATTTCGCCCGGATGAACGGGGGCGTGCTGCTCTACGGACGCATCCACATGAGGCTTATGGCCCTTCTTGTGCTCAGCGTTCTTTACATCTTGCTCGGACCCAACTTGCTTATCAGATCCAGTTCCGTCTTTTTTTACCATAATCGTTTCAGTATCCTCCAACGTCATTTATCGCTCTCTTGTTTGGTCGTTGCCGCTGCCAGGGACAGGATCTTGTCAGCAAATCCCCGGTCGGACAATCCGGCAACCACTCGTTCTTTCTGGCCAGTCCAATGGCCCAGTGCCTGGCGGTCACCGACTACCAGCAAAGGGACCCGGGTGACTCGGCTCACCTGCTCCATCCGGCCGGTTGTGTTTGGGCCGGCATCATCAGCCAGGATCATCAGGCTGAGCTGGCCAGCACGAGCGGCCTTTTCGACACCTTCACTGCCCAGCACCACACGTCCAGCGCGCCGCGCCAGGCCAATCAGGCGGTAGATCGCTTCAGGGGTCTGGTCAGGCTGGGTCATCGGTTCCCTCGTCCGGAGGCAAAGCCTCCATTTGTGCCACCAGGGCAGCGATTGTCACCTCATCCACCCGGTTTTTCAGGCTGCGGTCGAGTTTGTGGCCACGGATGGCCTGCTCCAGGCACTGGCGGCTGCGGCAGACATAAGCTCCCCGGCCAGCCTTCTTGCCCGTGGGATCCAGGCTGATCGCACCATTGGCATCGATCACAACCCGCAGCAGTTCCCGCTTGGGACGGGCGGTTCGGCAGGCTACACACTGGCGGATGGGAATATGCTTGGCCATCTTGCTGCTCGCTGCCTCAGGTCAATTGTTTTCGTCCTGGGCCATCGATTCTTCTACGGCCTGGGTGAAACGGCTCATGAATTCTTTCTCAACAGCTTCACGGTACTGTGATTCGCTCTTGATGTCAATTTTCCAGCCAGTCAGGCGGGCTGCCAAACGGGCATTCTGGCCTTCACGGCCGATCGCCAGCGATAGCTGGTGATCCGGTACGACCACGCGGGCAACCTTTTCTTCCGGCAGGATGTCGACCTTGACGACCTTGGCCGGGCTCAAGGCATTGCTGATGAAAACAGTCGCGTCCGGATCCCATTCGATGATGTCGATTTTCTCGCCCATCAATTCATCCATGATCGCCTGGACCCGCAGGCCGCGCTGGCCGACGCAAGCGCCGACGCTGTCAACATTGGCATCACGGGAAGCCACAGCGATCTTGGAGCGGGAGCCAGCTTCGCGCGCAACTGAAACGATCTCGACGATGCCGCTGGAGATTTCCGGAACTTCCTGCTCGAACAGCTTGCGGACCAGATTGGGATGGCTGCGCGAGATATAGACAATCGGGCGGCCCTTCTTCTCGTCCACCTTCAGGATATAGAAACGCATGCGCTGGTTGAAATTGTAGCCATCGAGGCGGACTTGTTCATTGTAAGGCAGGACAGCTTCGGCACGGCCAATGTCGACAATGACTTCGCGCCGGTCCTTGCGCTGGACGACACCTGCAGCCAGTTCGCCAACACGGCTCGAGAACTCATTCTGGATGCGCTCACGTTCTGCACTGGACAACTTCTGGTTGATGACATTTTTGGCGGTCTGGGCAGCCAGGCGACCAAAGTCCTGCGGGCTGAGCTGGTATTCCATCATGTCGCCGATATCGAAATCCTCAGACAAGGCCCGGGCCTCCTCAAGGGACATCTCTGCATTGGGATCATCGACGATTTCAACGACCGTTTTGGTCAGGAAAACGCGCATTTCACCGGTTTCACGATCGACTTCCGCACGGATGTTATCAGTCGTCTTAGCTTCAAATTCACGTTTGTAAGCCGAGACCAAGGCCTCTTCAATCGCCTCGAAGAGGATTTCCGCGTCAATGCCACGTTCCTTTTCCAGTAACCGGATGGCTTCGATGAGCTCTGCGTTCATGTCTTATGATTCTCCTTTTAATTCATTCAAATACGACGATGCGTTTGATTTTGGCGACTTTTTCCCGGGCAAACATCTGTTCGCTACCATCGGGCAGGATGACCGTCACGGTCTCAGCTGTGAAACCACCCAGTCTACCTGTGAATTTCTTTTTCCCATCCAGGGCCTGGTAAAGGGAAAATTCCACAGGAACTCCCTGGTAGCGGGCCAGTTCCCGGTCTGTTTTCAGAGGACGTTCCAATCCCGGCGAAGAAACCTCGAGGTAATCATGGCTCGAAAGTTTCAGCTCGTGATCGATGATCGGATCCACCAGATGGTTGACCTCCGTGCAGTCATCCAAAGTCACACCACCATCCTTGTCGATCAGGATGCGCAGGATCGTCGAAGGGCCTTCACGGACGAACGCCACATCGACCAGATCGACACCGAGTGCTTCCACCCGCTCGAGAAGTGCATCATAGACAGCCTGTGCATGACGGGATCTTTCTGCCATAAACCACCTTTTAACAAGAAAGAGCGGGGCGAGCCCCACTCTTTGCAAAGAAACTTCCGAACAAATGGAGTATATCACGCCTCCGGACCGTTGGCAAGCTTTGTCACCGGCCATTCAATCCGGGTCAGCAGCTCGCTCTCCGGCACTTCCTGTGGTGAATTGTAATAATACTCATAATAGATGCCAGTCGGCACCAGATGCCGCTGCCCGACCCACTCGGTCATGGATTTGTAGAAAGATTCCATGCCGGCATAGGGGCCCTTGTACAGGCCGCTGACCACCAGGCCAGCAGGAAGGGTGACCGCCTTGATGGGATCATTGTCCGGCAGAAGACTGTCCACTGGAAACCCCATTTCGACGTTGAGACTGGCCATGTCCATGTTCAGATAGGCCGTGTATGGGACATCACTGAGCTGTGCTCCCAGCTGACCCAGGTAGTCAGCCAGCACGTGGTAACTCTCTCCGATGACTTGGGGCAATTGGGCCATCGTAACCGTCCGGTGGATCACTAAAGCATGGCGCTCGGGCATTTCCTTGAGTTCAAAGGGCTCATCCATGGGAATACCTCCTTCATCAAAGCTGACCTTGATTAACCAGGTTGTTTCAATTCCATGATACGCCTTTTACGCCAGAAGGATGTATCTATTCTTCACTCAAGAACAGGGAGGGAGAAAAGTGCGGAATCCTATTTCACTGAAACTGTCAAGGGCTTTCTTTTCCTCGATGCCTTGGGGTACAATGGCTGTAAGCCAGAACATCAATAGCATCTGGCGACAGAATAAACAGTCAAGGGAGAGATGCTTATGGTCAAGGTAATAGTGGGTGGCAAGGGCAGCGGCAAGACCAGCCAGCTGGTCGACGAGCTGAATGCCCAGGCCTACAATGACGCCGCAGATGTCGTGTGCATCGAATACAGCGGCCGGCTCAACCGGATGGTCAAATACAAAATCCGCCTGATAGACATCCTGGAATACCCTGTCAAAGGCTATCGCGAACTGCTCGCCTTCATTGCTGGCATATATGCCGAAGATTACGACCTCACCCATTTGTATGTCGACACGATCACCAAGGTAGCCGGAGATTCCGACCTGGCCCACCTCGAACAGTTCCTGCGTGATCTCGACGAATTCTCGACCAAGAACAATCTGAACGCAACGATCATTCTCTCTGCGGATCCCGCTACCTTGCCGGAAGGCATCCGCCAGTACTGCTGATCGCTCGAGCTGTTCTCTTCATAAGCAGTAGCCAGATCCATATGATACCGTCCAGATGACTGGGGCACCTTGGCGGTGCTCCAGTTTTTTTTGGAACTATGCGCACAAGGAGTTTTACTATGGTAGGGGAATTCAAAAAATTCATGTTGCGTGGCAATGTGATCGACCTGGCCGTCGGCCTCGTCATGGGCTCGGCTTTTGGTGCCATCGTCACCAGTCTGGTCAACGACATCCTCATGCCGATCATCGGGTATGCAACAGCCGGGATCAGTTTCGTGGATCTCAAGATCATCCTGGCTGCAGCCGTCCTGGAAAATGGTGAAATCATCAAGCCAGAAGTCGCCATTGGCTATGGCAAGCTGATCCAGGTCATCATCAATTTCATCCTGATCGGTTTTTCCATTTTCTTCATTGTCAAAGGCATCAACAAGATGCGGGCCCGGATGGAAAAGCCACCAGAACCAGCTGCACCACCGGCCAAACCGGATGATGTGGTCTTGCTCGAGGAAATCCGGGATCTGCTGAAGAAATGACCACCTTGCCCGCCCGCTGCAAAGCCCCGGCGGGCATCACTTTTTCTGGTCGTTTTTCGACCACTTGGCCAAAGCAGTTGCCCGCCCGCTTAGAAACATGCTAATTTGTTGTGAAAGTATATTTGGAGGTCAGAAGATGCTGCAAAGTCTTTCCGTACTGGTAGAAAACCGCTCTGGTGTCCTGACCCGCGTGACGAATCTTTTTGCCCGCCGCGGATTCAATATCGAGAGCCTGGCAGTCGGAACCACTCAAAACCCTGCTATTTCCCGCATTTCCATCACGGTCGATGGCGACCAGCGCCTGGTCGACCAGATCACCAAACAACTCCACAAATTGCCTGATGTCCTGATTGTCAGGCATCTGACACCTGCCGACCATTTCTCCCGCGAACTGGTCTTTGTCAAAGTTCGCTGCAATGCCGAAAACCGTGGCGAGATCCTGCAAGTCGCAGACATTTTCCGTGGCCACATCATCGATGTATCGCCGAAAACGATTACCATCGAACTGACCGGACACGACAGCAAAATCAAGGCCCTGCAGGAACTGCTCGAGCCTTATGGCATCCTCGAACTCGTCCGTACCGGCACCATTGCCATCGAACGCGGCGAACTGTGCATGAATGTCGAGGTCCAGAACGGCTGATCTCCCCCGCAGATTCCATTTTGATAACCAATCATCGAATGATTCGCTAAACACCCAAGGAGGAAGACCATGAAAAAAATCTACAAAATTGACGAATGCCGCACCCACGCCCTCGATGGCAAGACTATCGCCATAATCGGCTATGGCAGCCAGGGCCACGCCCATGCCCTTAACTTGCATGAGAGCGGATTCAACGTGGTTGTCGGTCTCTATGAAGGCAGCAAGTCCTGGGCCAAGGCAGAAGCCGCCGGCCTGAAGGTCGCCACTGCCGCCGATGCTGCCGCCATGGCCGATCTGATCATGATCCTGATCAATGATGAAAAGCAGCCTGAGCTGTACGAAAAAAGCATCAAGCCGCACCTGACCGCTGGCAAGACCCTGGCTTTTGCCCATGGTTTCAACATCCACTTCAACCGCATTGTGCCGCCGGCAGACGTCGATGTCATCCTCGTCGCCCCCAAGGGTCCTGGTCACACCGTCCGCTTCCAGTACCAGCAGGGCCGCGGCGTACCAGGCTTGTTCGCAGTCTATCAGGATGCCACCGGCAAAGCCCAGGACAAAGCCTTTGACTATGGCTACGGCATTGGTTGCGCCCGTGGTGGCCTTCTGGGCACCACCTTCCGCGAAGAAACCGAAACCGATCTGTTTGGTGAACAGGCTGTCCTCTGTGGCGGCGTTGCCGAGCTGATGAAAGCAGGTTTCGAGGTTCTCGTCGAAGCAGGCTATGATCCGGAAAACGCCTATTATGAATGTGTCCATGAAGTCAAGCTGATCGTTGACATGATCGCCCAGGGTGGTCTGACCCTGATGCGCTACTCTGTCAGCGATACAGCCGAATACGGCGATTACATGGTCGGCCGCCGCATCATCACCGATGCCACCAAGAACGAAATGCGCCAGGTCCTTAAGGAAATCCAGGAAGGTGTTTTCGCCCGCAACTGGATCCTCGAAAACCAGGCTGGCCGGCCCAACTTCCTTTCCCGCCGCCGCCTCGAAACCGAGCACCAGGTCGAGCAGGTCGGTCGCGAACTGCGCGCCATGATGAGCTGGAACAACGAAATCGAAGTCTGAGGCGTTCCCAGTCAATCGTCAGCACATACAGAAAACCATCTCCGGTTCATACGAGCCGGGGATGGTTTTTTCATGGCATGGCGACGGCTGGCTCTTCAGCCAGGTCAGCAGGAAAAGCTTGCCCGACTGGCCTTCTAGCGTTTCTCGGTAAAGGCGTAGGTCAGGGCAAACAAGGCGGCACTACACAGAACGATGGTTGCCCCGGAAGCCATATCCAGATAATAGGAGAGGATCAGGCCGCTGACACCGCTGATCCAGGCGAAGAGCAGCGAAAGGAGATGGAACTGGCGGACATTCCGGGCGATGTTACGGGCTGCTGAAGCCGGCAGGATCAGCAGTGCATTGATCAGGAGTGTGCCGACCCACTGGATTGACAGCGCCACCAGGATGGCGATGATCGCCATGAATGCATTCTCAACCAGGCGGACCCGGATACCCTTGCTGCGGGCCAGGGCTGGATTGATGGAAAAGATCATCAATGAATTATAGGCCAGCGACCAGAACAGGACCAAGCCAGCGAGTGCCAGGGCCAGAACGACCAGATCGCCGGGCTGAATCGAAAGCAAATCACCGACCAGATAACGATTGTATTTGGCAAATCCCCCGCGCCGGGAAAGCAGTGCGATACCCAGGGCAACGGCTGAAGCAGAGAAGATACCCAGGATCGTATCGGTCGAAGCCCGGCCCCGGTTTTTGACCGCGGTAATCGCCAGGCCAAACAAGATCGAAAAAACGATCAGGGCGGCAATGGGGTCTTTGAGACCCAGGAGGGTGCCAATGGCGATGCCGGCCAGGGCCGAATGGCCCAGGGCGTCGGAGTAGAACGAAAGGCGGTTGCTGACCACCAGGGTGCCCGACAGTCCAAACAGGGGTGCTATCAGGAGGATGCCAAGAAAGGCATTGCGCATGAATTCGTACTGGAGAAAAGGCAGGGGCAGGACAGAGAGCCAGGCGGTATCCATCAGGCACGCCTCCCTTCCACCCGCAGCGGTTCGAACGCATCGAGGAACTGGCCACTGGCCAGGACCTCCTGCATCGGCCCCGCCGCCTGGATCGTCCGGTTCAGATAGACGACAGAATCCGCAAACTGGGAAATGATGTCGAGGTCATGGGAGACGATCAGGGTCAGCAGATCATAGCGGTCGCGCAAGTCACGCACCAGTTCGTAGAAAAGCTGCTTGCCGTCCTTGTCGAGAGCAGAAACCGGTTCATCGAGCAGCAGGATATCCGGCAGAGGATCCAGGGCCAGGGCCAGCAGGACTCGCTGCAGTTCGCCGCCGGACAATCCACCCAGCGGTTTGTCCAGCAGATGCTCGCCTTTCACCTGCTGTAATAGTTCAAGGACTGCCTTGCGGTTTTTCGGGTGATGACCCAGGAAAACCGGCCAGCGGCTGCAATTGGCACACAAAAGATCTGCAACGGTCATCGGCGACTGGCGGTCGTATTCGAGGTGTTGCATCAGGTAGCCGACCTTGGGCTGGACAAAGCTTTTCCCGTGATTGTCCTTGAAAAGCACACCTCCGGTGGAGGGCAATTCACCGACGATCGCCTTCAGCAACGTGCTCTTTCCACCCCCATTAGGCCCGACCAGAGCGACAATTTCGCCACAATGCAGGGTCAGGCTGATGTCATGGAGAATGGTCTGGCCATCGCGCACCACCGATAAATGTTCAACCTTGAGCTGGTGCAGGGGATGCTTGCAGGCACAGGCTATGGATGCAGGAGTCGATTCGCTCATGTGCGCCCTCGCTTCTTGGAATGTGAATGGAATGCCATCAGCGGAGAGCCTGGACCAGGACCTCGCCGTTCTGCCGCATGATTTCTAGATAAGCATCCGGATCCTCGAGGGGCCCGCTGGAGGCAGGATCGAGGGTGAAGACCGGCACACCGGTTTCCCGGGCGATCGTCTCAGCGGTGTCTGCGACGTATTGAGGTTCGACAAAAATGGCCTGGATCTCTAATTCGCGGATCAAATCGATCGTCTGGGCCAACTCGGCAGCACTGGGCTGGGAGTCAGGCTCACGCTCCACAACTGCCGCGATGTTGAGGTCAAACTCCTGGGCGAAATAGGGAAATGCTTCATGGAAGGTCACGATGTCGCGATTGGGCAACGGATCGATCGCTGCATGCAACTCATCACGCAGCGCCGCGAGTTTATCCAGGTAGGTTTTGGCATTGGCCAGGTAAGCCGCGCTGTTGGCGGGGTCCTGCTGGGCCATGCCCTGGGCGATGGCTTCAACCTGGCGCATCATCAGGCTGACCGAGACCCAGACATGAGGATTTTCATCCATCAGTTCGATCCCGGCACTGGCATCGATCAATGGCAAATCCGGGTAATTATCGGTGACCTGGTCGAGATAGCTCTCGAGATCGGCACCATTGTAGATAAAGACATCAGCCGTTTCGATGGTCGTGAGATCACCGGGCGACAGCTGGTAATCGTGAAGGCAGCCGGTGATTGTGCCGGTCATGTTGACCACCTCGACACCAGTGATGCCAGAGGTCAGGTTCAGCGCAGTCACATACATCGGATACAGCGAGGTCACATACGTCAGGGTCTCCTGGCTGGTCACAGTTGCTGTTGCAGATGGCTCGCTGGCAGATGCGGGTGTTGATTCTGTCGCCGATGCTGTTGGAGCAGCTGGGGTGGTCGTAGCTGGTGCGTCCGTGGCTGGTGCAGCCTGGCAGGCAGCCAGGCTTGCCAGCGCCAATGCGGTCAATAGCAGGATTATGATCAGGTGATACTTGTGTGTGTTGCGATCAGTTATCATGAGTTTAATTCCTCCAGGTCGCTGGTGTAAAATAGAGTCGTCCGGCGCTTTCGCCAACCATGCTCTAGTTGCAAACGATTCGCATTTAGAATTATAATGATCACAGGAACACCTGTCAATTCAGTCTGGAGGGATCTTTATGCGCATGACCCGGCAGCGAAAAGTCCTGCTGGAGATTATCAACCAGGCTGGCTCGCCCTTGTCAGCCGAGGAAATCATGCAGCAGGCACGCCAGCAGGACCCGTCCCTGGCGCTCTCCACGGTGTACCGCAATCTGGAGAAAATGCTTGAGCTGGGGCTATGCCAGCAAATCCGGTTCCAGGATGGACTGGCCCGCTTCGAACAGGCTGGACTGGTCCACCATCACCATCTCGTCTGTACCGCCTGCGGCCGCCGCGAAGCCGTGCCGATCTGCCCCTTGCACCAGATCCAGCAGCAGCTCGAAGCCACGTCCGGGTACCAGATCACCTATCACGAAATCAACCTCTACGGCCTGTGTCCAGAGTGCCAGAAAAGGCAAGCCAGCGGCAGAGCGGCTCTTTGAACAATCGCCTGTGCGGGTTCATCGCACAGAAAAAGGCGGCTGGGTCATCCCACGCCGCCTTTTTGTAATTTCTGTGATTTCCCTCAGATCCGGCCCAGTTTATGGAGATAGGCCATGCTTCTGGCCACATCTGACAAGCCATCCGGGTCCGGATTGTCGTTTTCCACGATCAGCCAATTGATCCCGAGTTGGTCAGCCATGGCAAGGATGGCCTCGATCGTGTTTTCACCCTCGCCCAAGGCACAGGGATGCCGCTCGCGGTCGCCATCCTTGATGTGCAAAAGCTGGATCTGGTCCCGATGCGCCTGCAGCCAGGCCGGGACATCCTGCCCAGCAGCAAAGACCCAGTACGTGTCCACCTCCAGATCCAGATGGCGGGCAATTTGCTCGATCGCCTGTCCAGATCCGACCTGTTTGAATTCGTGGTCATGGTTGTGATACAACAGATCGATTCCGGCAGCAGCAAGCACGGGCTTCACGTATGCGACACGGGCAACTAGTTGAGCCAGGTCTTCTTCACTCGCGGCCGGCGACCAGGCTATGGCAATTTTATTGCATCCGATGGCTTGGTGAAAAGCAATGACCTCGTCCAGGTGGTCAGACAGCCGGTCCGGCATCTCGTGGCTGCAGACGGCAACCAGTCCCAGTTCATCCAGACGGGCCTTAAGCTGTTCGGCGGACAAGCCACCGGATCCTGCCAGTTCGACACCAGAAAAACCGAGAGCTTTGACCTCACCCAGCAGGCTGGAAAACTCTTCCGGGTTCTGATAACTGTCACGCAGGGTGTATAGTTGAAGGGCAAACAGGGCCATGGGGCCTCCTTGGGTCATTAAATAGCTCGATGGCAGCAAGCATTCAGATATGGACCGCAATCGACTGTCGTCTGGCTTCCGATTCAAAAGCAGCATCGATGACTTTCATGACGCGCAGCATCTGCTGGTCAGTCACCGGCAACGCTGTGCCGCGCTTGACTGCGGTGGCAAACTGGCGGTAGTAGTCCTTGGCATCGCTGGTGACCAGGGGCAAAGGCAATTCCTCGATCGATTCCTTGGCCCGTGGTGCCATGGTCCGGGTCGGACCAGCCTCAGTGTAGACGATGCCCTCATCCCAGTGGACCGACACAGTATTGGCCTTGGCAACCTTGCCATGACAGGCGAAATCGTCCACCTGGGCGGTGCCGCCGGTGCCGGACACATGCCAGCGCGGCAGACTGATGAAGGTATAGGTATCGACTTCGACCAGGGCCGAGACATCATTGGCAAAGCGCAGGATCAGCTTGAAATTGTCATCGACGCCGGGAAATTTGACCGACAACAGGTGCGCGTAGACATCAACCACGGGGCTGTCGACCAATTGCAGCATCTGGTCGATCAGGTGCACGCCCCAGTCGAACAACATGCCACCACCGGCGATTTTTTCGCAGCGCCAGTCGCCCGGGATGCCTTTGGATCCCTGGACACGGGACTCGATGTAGAATGGCTGACCGATTGACCCTTCATCGAGCAATTTCTTGACGATCCGGTAATCGCGATCCCAGCGCCGGTTCTGGTGCACGGAAAAGGCTTTGCCAGTTTCACGGCTGACCGCCAGAACGGCTTCCAGGTCAGCCGTATTCAGCATGACCGGCTTTTCACAGATCACGTGCTTGCCAGCCTTGAGGGCGGCAATCGACAGGTCCTTGTGGAAGTTGTTCGGAGCAGCCACTATAACGGATTCGATCGCCTTGTCTGCCAAGATCTCCTCCAAAGTGTCGTACGCTTTGATCCCCGCCGTGCGAGCCTGCTCATTGCGGGCCGGATTGATGTCATGGACGGCGGCCAGCGTGAATTCTTCCGGGATGGTCAGCAGCTGCTTGCCGTGCCATTCGCCCATGCCGCCAAACCCGATAATGCCAAATGTATGCATGTGTTTCCTATCTCCTGTTGAGCCGTGTGGGTCAGGCCCAGAACATATTGACCTGGTCATCTTCGAAAATGAGCGTACGCTTCAGGACCTCGATGGCTTTTTCCAATCCTTCCTTCGGTGTCATCAGGCCGTCTTCGTGCTCGATCGAGATCACACCATTGTAGCCAGCCAGGCGCAACTCGGAAAAAATGGCGCGCCAAGTTTCTTCACCGTGGCCATATCCGACCGAACGGAAGATCCAGGGGCGTTCACCGAGACTGTCCAGCTTGCTGGTCTCGAGGACGCCTTTGACCGCACAGTTGTATGGATCGATCTTGGTGTCCTTGGCGTGGAAATGGTGGATCGCACCCTTCAGGGCGCGAATGGCGGCGACAGGATCGATCTGCTGCCAGAACAGGTGGGACGGGTCGAAATTGGCGCCAATCACCGGTCCGACAGCTTCGCGCAGGCGCAGCAAGGTCGAGGGATTGTAGACATTGAAGCCGGGGTGCATCTCGATTGCGATCCGGACGCCATGGTCTGCGGCAAATTTGCCAGCCTTCTGCCAATAAGGGATCAGCTTCTCGTTCCACTGCCATTCCTTGACGATCTGGTGCTCAGTTGGCCAGGAAGCGACCACCCAGTTCGGGTAGGTGGCTGTGTCGGAATCACCGGGGCAGCCGGAAAAAGTGACGACCGTCTGGACGCCCAGCTTTTCGGCCACAAGGACAGCCGCTTCAAAATCTTCATGGTCCTGGCGTGCCATCTCAGCATTGGGATGGACCGGATTGCCGTGCACCGACAGCGCCGCGATCTTGAGACCCGAGGCATCGATCGTCGCCCTGAACGTCTCCAGCGCAGCTGGATCCGCGAGGAATTTCTTCGCATCGCCATGCGCCGTGCCCGGATTGCCGCCGACACCGATCTCCAATTCCTGCACACCCTGCGACTTCAAATACGCCAAAGCCTGATCCAGCGGCAAATCACCCAGGATGACCGTAAAAACACCCAATTTCATAATCAATTCCTCCCATTGTGCCGAAAATGGAACGCCGTCCCAAATCGGGCAAAAAATAAAAACAGCTTCATTTTAGACAAATCTTGCTCAGTCGAAGTAGACGGGTCGGCCGGTTTTGGCGGACTCGTAGATGGCTTCGAGGATGCGGGTGACGACGGCGGCCTGCTCGGGCAGAACGGTCAGCGCACCTTTGCCCTGGACGGCATCGATGAAACATTTTTGCTCCAGGACGCGGTCTTTCATGGCATCACCTTCAAAAAAGGCTACCTCGCCGGCTTCGAGCAGTGGCTTGGTGATGTACATGCGGTCGTGGCGCACCCCATTGATGCGCAGGCTGTCGTCCATATCGGCGCCTGCCTTGGTGCCACACAAAGTGGTCCGGGCTTCCGTGGCATCGATCAGATTCAAGGCCCAGCTCGATTCGAGGCTGATGGTGGCACCATTTTTCATCACGATGAAGCCAAAGGCACTGTCCTCGACGGTGAATTCCTTTGGATCCCAGGGACCAAAGACATTGCCAGGCGCTGTATCCTGGTTGAGCTTGTGGTAGGTCGTGCCGACCACATAGTGAGGTTCGTAGTTGTTCATCATCCAGAGTGTCAAATCGAGCGCGTGGGTACCGATATCGATCAGCGGACCGCCACCCTGCTCATATTCATTGAGGAAGACGCCCCAGGTCGGTACCGCCCGGCGGCGCAGTGCCTTGGCCTTCGCATAATAGATATCGCCGAGAATACCATCTTCACACTCCTTCTTGAGATACTGGCTATCCGGGCGGAAGCGGTTCTGGTAGGCAATCGTCAGGATCTTGCCGCTCTCTTTCTGGGCGGCAATCATCGCCTCAGCCTCGGCATAATTCATCGCCATCGGCTTCTCGCACAGGACATGCTTGTCCGCCTTCAGGGCCGCAATCGTAATCTCGGCATGGGAACGGTTTGGCGTACAAACGTAGACAACGTCCAGGTCAAGCTGGACCAGATCACGGTAATCCGTGAAAACCTGAGCATCGGCTGTGCCAAAACCGGCCTTGGCCTTGATAGCTCTGGCTTCAACGATGTCACAAAATGCTACGAGATCGATGCCGCCCAATTCCTTGATCGAAGGCATGTGCTTATTGGTGGCGATGCCGCCGCAGCCGACAATACCTGCTTTGATGGTGCTCATACTGATAACTCCTTTTTATTGTTTGCCTGGCTGGAACGTGCGGGACGCAAATTCCACCCCAACACAGTCAGAACTTCTTCTACTATCACCAGTATAGGAATGCGTTGAGGCAAAGTCGTGTTAAAATATGAGCATCGAGTGACAAAATTCGCTGGTTTTTAGAGAAGGTACCTCCATGAAAAAACCGACCACTGGCACGTATGAATACACTCGCGATTCAGATCGCCTGCCTATTTGCTGGGACTATCCCAACAACCACTGCCTGCCGCATTTCCACAGCAGCCTGGAAATCATCTATGTCCGCGGGGGTGAAATGAAAGCGACCTTGAATGGCAAAACCACCCCTGTTCTGCCCGGCCAGATCGTGCTGGTCCCGACCTATGCCGTGCACCATTTTGCAACCGAAATCGAATCAGACACCTTGTTGCTGATTGTACCGCTCGATTATATTCCAGCTTTCAAAAGCTTGCTCCTGAAAAAAACCTTTGCCCAGACAGTGGTCACCGATGACCAGCAATCGAGCGAATTGCTGCACATTCTGGAAATCCTGGCCAGCGGCCGCTATACACCGGATAGTCCGATCTACCGCGGTTATGTCCAGGTTGCAGTAGGGCTCTGTCTTGAAATGGGTCAGCTGATCGACGCTGAAACCGACCAGAACAGCGTTCTGGTCCGTGACATTCTAACGTATTTGCAAGAACATTTCCTGGAAGAACTCGATCTGTCCCATCTGGCCAGCCATTTCGGCTACAGCAAGAGCCGCTTCTCCCACATTTTCAACGAAAACTTCCAGACCTCGCTCACGGCCTATCTCAACAGTCTGCGCTGCCGTCACGCCGCGAATCTGTTGCTCGAAGGCAAACCACAGATCGACGTGGCCCTGCAGTCCGGATTTGACAACATTCGCACGTTCTACCGCGCTTTTCGCCAGTATTATCAAGAAACCCCCACCCAGTATTGCAACCGGATGGGGGCCTGAAACAATGGAGATGCTTGCTGCTGCATCCTGGCAAGTGGATCGACTGACGTTTGAACGTAATTGGATCCAGTAACCGGATCAGGCAACACAGGCGTCGCACCCTTTACAGCGGTCTTACTTGACGTGCACCCCTAATAGAAAACCCCGGAACACTGCCGGGGTTTTCTGTATCGTCGTTTTATAACTGAGACAGGTCTAATGCTTTGTATGTCTCTCGCCGGTTTATTCCTGCTTTTTACCGCACTTGCCGCAGAAGACCGTGCCTTCAGCCAAAGCAGCACCGCAACCCGTGCAGAACTTGGTTGCACCCACTCCGGCGGCAGGGGCTGCAGCCGCAGCCCGGCTGGCCTTTTCTGCTTCTGAGGCTGCCTTGATCTCCTCGATTTTTCCTTCCAGTTCAGTGATCTTCTCCAGACGAGCCAAGATCGCCTGGACGTCCTCGGCCATCGTGTCCGGGATCGCTTCACCAGCATTGAACATCGCAAAAATTTTGTCACCCATCTGGATCTTGGTCGCATTGATAGCGTCCTTCTCACTGGATATCGATGATTTCAGCTTGTTGATCTCAATCAATTCGGTTGTCTTTTTGGATGCGTCCTGAACGCCTTCGGTGATTTTCTTGCCGAGATCCTGGAAAAATGCCATGGGGTACACCTCCGTCTGTTTGAATCCATTCTGAACGATTTATTGATCTCCATTTTAACAAACAAGGCGTCTGGATACCAGTCCAACCCATCTTTCATGGCTGGTCTGGCATGACAACATCACGCCTGATCCGGGTCAGGCCATCCCGGGTTGCCAGCCAGTACTCCCCGGTGTCGAGCTGGATGATTTTCTTGACTTCGTTATCGGACAATCCTTCCTGGACCGTGAGCAGTGCTTTCCGCGTCTCTCCGTCAAAAATGGCAATCCCGTCATACTCGGAACAAAACCAGACCAGGCCGGATCGATCCACAAACACATGTCGAACTTTCTCACCCGCCAGGCCATCGGCACGATGCAAATTCTGATCAACCTTCCATTGACCAGCCTCAAACCGCAGCAGGCTGGCCCCTCCTTCGGTGTACACACCGCCGCCAACCGCGATCCGTCCATCCGGCAATTCAGCAATCGATGTGATGCTATTGTGCACCAGGCCGTCTTCGAGAGATATGAACTGGCGTTGACCATTGGATTCGACCAGGACACCACCACCGCGGGCATTGTAGGCGCCCATCCAGATCCCATTCCTGCTATCTCTGAACAAGACCTTGATGGATTCCCCTGGCAGCTTCCCCTTCCCTTCATCTGCGCTGATCCAGCTGACGGATGAGCCGCGCACCATTGCCAGGCCGGTGTAGGTAGCCACATACAGCGTCTGATCATCGATACCAAGCAAATCGAGCACGCGTTCATCAACCAAACCATCGGATTGAGTGATCC
>Ga0228536_1000700_pt1 | contig 52084 bp, 46 predicted proteins | sample SJ1Smetagenome_FD_168611 | JGI IMG/M metagenome (GOLD analysis project Ga0228536, IMG submission 168611) | Enriched culture of PCE-dechlorinating microbial communities from Ithaca, New York, USA - SJ1.S | ecosystem: Engineered > Modeled > Simulated communities (microbial... > Unclassified...
CAATCCAAGGTTAAATGGCCCAAATGTACATCAAAGTTCAAATCGATTATACTCATTTTTACTCGCAACATATTGTATTTCAATCAGTTATGACGCTTTCAAAGTCAAACAGTTGGACAGTAGTGAATTCGAACAAAAGGAAGCAGTGCCCTTTCTTATTCAGGTTATCCAGCAGGGACCTGACTGGCAGGATGAGTATAAGGGGAAAATCCGATTAACCCCTCATGTGGCCCGGGGGTATGCTGCCTTATGTTTGGCCTATACACGCGATGAACGTGCCTTTCCAGTATTAATCGAATTGCTGGAAAAGGGGAAACCCCTGATTGATATCAATACCCTCCACGACGAAATCATCGAGGAGCAAAAACGCCTTGATGAACTCTATCATCCGATGGTGAGCAAAGGTGGCTCGGCCATCCCCCCTTTGAACTCATCCGAAGCAGGTACCCTGATGAAGGAACTTCAACAGGACTATGACATTCGTACTTTCGCTGCTGCAAGTCTGGGTATTTTAAAAGATACACGAGCGGTCAGTGCCCTCGTAAAAACACTCAAGGATCACAATGAGATGGTGCGTTTTCACAGCGTACTTGCTTTAGCTGATATTCCTGATATGCGGACCATTGAGCCTATTTTGCAAGCTGCGACTCTGTATAAAATCGATGATATTGCTGTGAGTCGTGCGATGAAGAAGATGACAAAATATCGGCTGAATATAGAATTCAACTCAGTGAACAACATAGTAACAATTCCAGACTATCCTGAGTTAGGCGTTGTTCAATATGAAGAGGGAAAAAGCAAATATGTCTTTCGTGAAATCTGGAGTCGCTGGTACCAAAATGGGAAAAGCCTATTAGAGAAAAAGTATAACGAGAAGTACGATGAATACATCAAAACAAAAAAGGATCCTTCCCAACTCGAAGAAACCCGGTCACGTACAAGGCAGGACATTGTAAGTTTAGGGGTACCTGCACTGCCAATGATCATACAGAAAATCGAGCAAGGCCAAACCGATCTAGTTTCTGTTGTAGCCGAACTTACGAATAACGAGATCAGTAAAGATGCTAATCAAACTGAAGTGCTGCAGTGGTGGAAAGAAAACAAAGAACGGTGGATTATTTTCAAAGAGGAGCAATCAACCGCAAGCACTGAAGCGAAAGCAGCGCAGCTGGAGTTTCCAGCTTCAGGGGAGACAGAAAGCGGTTTGCGTTAAGAATAAGGACCGAAGCAGGGATGCTTCGGCTGCGTTGAAATATACAACATCCACCCCGCAATTATCATCCTACGTTTTGAAGATGGCCTGTTTCAAAATGCCATAGGGCGAAAAGGCGCTGCGGGCGGACAGGAGGATGGCCAGAAAGACGGTAATGGCCGTGCCGGTGAAGATGGACAGCATAATCGCAATCTGATAGCCGATTGCGGTCAGCGGGTCGTTGCCGCCAATAATCACGCCGGTCATCATGCCCGGCAACGAGACAATGCCGACATTGGCCATCGTCGCCACCGTCGGGGTCAGGGCCTGATAGATGCTTTCCCGCAGGTAAGGACGCACGGCTTCGGCAATCGTCGCGCCCTGCGACAAGGCCAGTTCATAGGCCTTTTGCCCGGTACGGATGGATTGATAAAACGTGCGAATGCCGATGATATCGGCCCGCAGGCAATTACCCAGAATCATCCCGCCAATCGGGATGACGTAGCGGGCGTCGAGGATTTCGGGCCGGGTCAGAATCACGCCCACAAAGATAAACAATGGAATCGCCGTGCCCACCAGCAACGCCGCAAACAGCCATGCCGCAAGCCGACCGAAACGAAACTGAGCCCCCTTGAGGATGGATAAATCTGCGACGGTAATCATCACCAGCAGCCACGCGGTGTTGAGCCAGGGATTATTCAGGCGAAAGACGACCTGCAAATACAGGCCGACGAGAATAAGCTGGATGGTCATCCGCAGGACGGAGGAGATCGTCTGGCCCAGCATCGGAACGCGATACCAATGGATAATCGCCAGCGGAATCAGCAGCATCAGATAGCCTGCCGTAAGGGCCAGGGGATGTATCGCGTCGGCTGCGTTCATCATACAGCCTCCTGTGCAGTGACCGGCGACATCGTCACGGTGCGGTCGGCAATCGCAGCGATGGCGGTATCATGTGAGACCATCAGGACGGTTAAATCCGGCCGCTGTCGGAAGTAATCGAGGACCGCGGCTTTGGCCTCGGCATCGAGGGCGCTGGTGGCTTCATCCAGCAGATAAATCGACCGCCCCAGCAGCAGGGAAATCACCAGGGCCACCCGCTGTTTTTCACCGCCGGACAGTTCGCTGATGTCTTTATCCAGCAGCGCCCCGCCGAGACGAAATTGCTCGAAGAGCCGGGCCTGCCCAGATGAGTCATATTTCAGATGGGCGTTGGCGTGATAGGTAAAAGGTAATTGGATGAGGTCTTTGACCTTGCCGGCACCCAGTTGGGGTTCCTGCGAGACATAGCCGATTTTGCGGCGAAGAGGCCAGACGGTTTTGCCATCGAGGATGGTGCCGTCAATGGCAATGGTACCTTCCTGCGGGATAACAAAACCCAGCAGACATCGGACCAGAGACGACTTGCCGCTGCCGGAGCTGCCGACGAGCAGGACTTTTTGCCCGGCCGGAACGATCAGCGAGAACCGACGGAACAGGATCTGTGTTCCGTATTCCAGCGTGAGTTTATCTACTACAATCGCATTACCTGCGGGATTCGTCGCCGCATTATCCATATATTCGTCCGTTTTCATCGACTATCACGGAATTGCCGGCCTGCTTTGCGGTCTCAATGGCCTTCTGCAATTTGTCCGCATCCGGAATCTTGAACATGCGTCCGCACTTGGGGCAATACTGACGCCGATCCAGATGATGGATGGTCAGTTCGACCGTTTCTGAGCAGACCGGACATTTGGCTTTGATTCGCATTGCTTTTATTCTCACTACTTTCACATCGTGCAGCAAGTTCAAATAGTCACAATAACCTGTGATTATTGAATATAAAAAGATTTATTTCAAGTTTAATCTGATGCCCCATTCTTTACTGCAAATCCTTTTATTATCGGCCCTTTGTCTGATTTCGACAATTCCTGTTGCCTGAAAACTGCGATTGGAATTATAATTCACGTGGGAAGATAAACTTGCATTGTGTTCCGACAGGAACAAAACTCTTGCAGCCAGAAATGGCAGAGGGGACTTATGTCCAAGCACATAGAAATTACAGTCCTGGAATCCAGGCCGCTGGAGACTTGCCGACTGGCGGATGAGCGGCCGCATCGGGACAGAAATGATTTTCTGAATCAGAACCCGCGGCGGTTTTTCCACCCAAGGTCTCATAAAATCATTGATATCAAACCAGTAACCAAATCTCCAAAACCGTATCCAGTGGGATTGTTTCTGGACGTTCTGGCCTGAGCCTGAGCGCAATAAAAAAGGGCCGTAAGCGACGGCCCTGCCGGAAGAAATTGGATAATCCTTTATCCAGTTACACAGAACCGTCCATGGTTCTGATTCTTCTGCTTAGATACCATATTCGATAATTTTTTTCGCGGCCTGCCTGGCAGCCTGGGGCGTATCCAATTGCCCGCTGAGCATCAGTTCCCGGACTTCCTGAATCAATCCATGATCCATATCCGGATTCTCCTGTAATGCTTTTTCGATAATCCGCTTATAATCCTGCCCCAGGTCAACGGCTGGAGCCACAGCGTCTTTTCGTTTACTCCGTTTGCTTTCCGGAGTCGCAGCTTTGGCCGCAGTGCCTGCTGCAATGGTTATTGTTGGATCTATATAGGTCATTCCCCTCACCTTTCCGCAACACAAAATAACAGTCTCATATCGTGTTTATTGTCGCAGTCGGCAGGTCAAACTAAAGGAAAATTCAGTCATTTTTAGTGAAATTATGTTATCGTACCTTTGGTCGTTGAACTTGACATTTTTGCGTCCGGAATTATCCCTATTTATTCTCAGGAAGAGTCCGGGTGACTTCATAAATCACATACTTATGAAACGCCTTGGGACTGTTTAAAACAACCTGCCATTCCATCGGCTGATACCCGGTTCGCATCTGTGTTTCATAAAATTCCTTGATGCGCAGTTCCGTGTTTTTATCGGTACTGTCCCAGACATCTTCAATGGCCCACAGCAGCTTGCCGTCCCGCAAATCCATCATTTTAATGTTCAGGGCAACGAGGAACTGCGGATAGGACCGATAACGGGTGATGGTGCCATAGATCAGGGCATCGACTTTCAATTGCTTGCGAACCGCCGCCCAGTCCTGTATCGAGAAGGTTTTGATGCGGTTCAATTCAAGACTTTGCCATTCGTTGTCGGCCTGATACACCGATTGAATACTGAACAGATGTTTTTTGCCGATGCCATCGCTCAATTCCTGGGTCAGGACTTTGGATAATTCGGCCTGCGAGACGCTCTGATTTTCAAGTTCCAGAATCGCAACGCGTCCAACCGAGGAAAAGTCCGCTGTTTTATCCAGATAAAAATGTCCGGAAGGCGGCACGGCCTTTTGTTCAACGGATTTGGAACAACCCATCAAGGTCAATCCCGCCATCATCGCAGTACAGACCAATGCAGATTTCATGGTCGGGTCTCCTGGGCCGGATCGGACTGGGCCGCGGCGGATTCGGCGCCCAAAACCCGGAGTATTTTGGTCAGAGCCGAAAGCTGGGCGGCCTGAGCCTGTCGGATTTCTTCACGGAATCCCAGCACATCGGCCTTCCATTTGCTTAATTCCACATGGGCCTGCTCCAGCAGGGCATTGGATTGCACGATATCCTTTTGGCACTGGGTCAGTTCGAGCTTGAGTTTTTCATTCTCCTGCATCAGGCGGGCGTTTTCCAGAACCAGCTTGCTGCTGTTTTCGCGGAGCTGTTCGTTCTGGCGGGAGGATTCCTCATAACGCTGGGCCCACAGGGTGATGGTCTGAACCGGGTCAAGCTGCGAATCTGCGGGACTGGTAAACCGACGCTCCAGAGAAGCAGCATCCTGCTGGACGGTCAGGGGTGCTGTTTCTTTGGGCGCTTCGGGCTGGGGAGTGCTCAGCGGAATAATCTTTTCTTCATACAGGCGACATCCGGCCAGGATAAGAACAGTTCCCATCAGCAGATACTTCATTTTCATACGGAATACTCCCTTTACGGCTTCGGCGCCGCATACTGACATTGAATATTGGTTTTACAGCCGCACGAACAGACGACTTCGATGACGGCATAGTCCCTGCTGCTTTCGACGATGCGAGCCTGGACCGGCCCCGGCGGAACCGTTCTTGGAGTCGTAGGCCTGACAGGGGCGTTCCTTTCTCCAGCATTGATTCGAACGGTTCCGCTCAGAGTGATTTTATCTTTTTTAATAATTTCTATGGTTCCGGCAAGCATGGGTATCCTGACTCAAGCGTGATAGTCTATATGTCCTTCGTTTTGCGACTGACGCAAATCCTGTTCCTGTTCCAGAATCTGATCGATATCCGGTTTGCGGGATCGCCCGGAAGGCCGTCCCTGCGATTTGCGTTTATCCTGGGCCTGCTGGCCAATGGAGGCAAGCTGCTCGACATGCTCCATCGGCGTTCGTATTTCAATTTTTGGCTGTTCTTCCATCGTTTCCGTTCCTGCCTTTGCTTATTCGTCTTTCAACTGCACGGAGAGCTTGAACAGGGCTGCGGCATGAAGCTGGCTGACGCGGGATTCAGTGATTTCGAGCACCTCGGCAATCTGCTTCATGGTGAGTTCCTTCTGGTAGTACATGACCACAATGCGGCGCTGTTTTTCAGGAAGCTCCTGAATGGCCCGGGTCATTTTCTCGATCAATTCCTCCATCTCGATGGCATCCGAGACACCGGCGTCACCGCAGGCCAGCAGATTGCCGAGCATGGGCGATTCTTCATCGGCGCCATGAATGGACAGAAAATGCCGGGCGCGGGCGGTTTCGAACATCCGATACATCTTTTCGGTGGTCATACCCAGCCTGCCGGCCAGGTCCGCATCGTCGGGTACGGTACCCTGCTCTTCGAGCATCTGGCTGGAGATTTCCTGGGCCTGATCGAACTGTTTTTTGATGTTGGCGGGAGCAAAAGACCAGTTTCGCAATTCATCAATGACGGCCCCGCGGATGCGGATATAAGCATAGGTCTTGAACTCGGCATCTTTGGACGGGTCGAAATCACGGGCGGCCTTGACCAGGCCGACGGTTCCGGCGGACACAAGATCGTCTTTGGACAGCGGCGGCTGCAGGTAGGTCACGATTTTATTGACAATCTTATGCACCAGCGGCAGGTACTTGACAATCAGCTCATCTTCCCGCTGCTTGCGGTTGTGGCTGGTGTACATCCGTGCGGCCTGACCGGCCGACAACTGCGGCTCGATGAATTCGGCGGCCAGCGCCGCACGCGAATCAGCGGGCTGGGCCGAAACCTCCGGAGCGATTGGAATCTGTTGTTCAACCAGCGGATCCATCAATACTTATCTCCGTGATTGTTCTTTTTCATTTCATCACGTACCATCGCATCTATCACAATTTTGACAAGCATGGCGCCTGCAATTCGGACGGCGGTGTACATGACAATCGCACCAATAATACTCCGCCAGGCGCAGACTGCCGGGTCGCCATGGCTGAACCAGCCGGCCAGCGCCATCACAAAAAACGCCATAATCGCCGCAATACGTGCTATTCTCTGAATCGTTTTATCCATGTTCGACTCCGTTCTATACCGCCGCCAAAGATGCAGCGGATTCAAGCTCGGCCGTATGGACCGAGACGGTTTCGAGGATATTGACCGCCGTGCCCGGCACAACTTCATCATACGCCAGGACCGGCAGCCGGCGAATCGACCGACTCAGCAGGGCATGCAGGCCGGAGCGAATACGGGCATCGCACAGCACCACAACCCCTTCCAGGCCTTTCTCCATCGCCGTACGCCAGGCCGCGGCAACCGACTGGGTAATCTGGCCGGCGGTATCCGGAGCAATCGACAGATTAATCGCATCGGCAGTCTGGCTGACCTTGCCGAGCAGATAATGTTCCAGCCCCGGATCGAGCGTAATGGCTTCCAGTCCCTTGTAGGTGGAAAACTGCTCGGTTATGCTGCGGGAAATGGCCTTGCGGACAAACTCGGTCAGCAGAACGGCACTTTTGCTCTTGCCGCCGTGTTCGCCCAGCGATTCCAGAATCAGCGGCAGGTCCCGGATGGGAACGTTTTCCCTGAGCAGATTCTGCAGTACCCGCTGCAGCAGGCCAATCGATACCACTTCCGGAACCACCTCACCCACCAGCGACGGCTGACTCTTGCGAAGCCGCTCGACGAGCTGCTGAACATCTTCACGGGTCAGAAATTCATGAGCATGGCGGGAGATGGTCTCGGATAAGTGGGTAATCAGCACCGATTCGGGGTCAATAACCGTATAGCCGTTGATTTCCGCATTTTCCTTGTCGGCTTCACTGATCCACAGGGCCGGCAATCCATACACCGGTTCTTTGGCGGGAACACCCTTGATGGGGGTTTGCACCCCGCCGGCATCCATCGCCAGGAATTTATCAGGTTCTATTTTGCCGGAGGCGATAACGTGGTCATAGAGCCGGATTTCGTAGGTGGTCGGGTCGAGATTCAGGTTATCCCGCAGCCGGACCAGCGGCATAATAAAACCGAACTTCTGAGCAATCTTTTTCCGCAGGGCGCCGATGCGTTCGAAGACACCGCTTTTGCGGCGCGGATCGACGAGATTAATCAGCCGCACGCCCACCAGCACCGACAGAATATCGGCATGAAGCATCTCTTCCGGAGGCGCGGCATCATCCCCGGTGGTCTCAGCAGGCGTTTCTGCCGGGGCATGGGATTCTTTTTTATGTTCCGCACGCAGCAGATAGGACAAGGCTCCGAAAACGCCCGCGATGGCAATGAATGGAATTTTCGGCAGTCCCGGCACGAACGCAAACGCGGCCACGATGCCGGCGGTAATCATCATCGGCTGGGTGTGGCGAATCATCTGCCGGGTCATATCGAAACTGACGGTGTTGTCCGAACGAATCTTGCTGACCAGGAAGCCGCTGCTGACGGCGATGATAATCGAGGGAATCTGGCTGACCAGGCCGTCACCGATGGACAGAATGGCATAATGCTGCAGGGCCGCCCCCACATCCATGCCCCGCGTCCAGCCCAGTAAGATCCCGCCGACCAGGTTGATGGCGGTAATAATCAGGCCGGCCTTGGCGTCACCCGAAATAAACTTGCTGGCACCGTCCATGGCACCGTAAAATTCACTTTCCTTGACAATCGCATCGCGGCGGGCCTTGGCGTCCTTGTCGGTGATAATGCCGGCGTTCAGATCGGCGTCGATGGCCATCTGCTTGCCCGGCATGGCATCCAGCACGAAACGGGCACTGACTTCACTGATGCGGCTGGCGCCCTTGGTGATGACCACGAACTGAATAACCACCAGAATCAAAAACATTACCAGGCCCACGATGAGATTGCCGCCGGCGACAAAGCTGCCGAAAGTCTCAATGATGGTGCCGGCGTCGCCCCGCATCAGAATCAGGCGCGTCGATGCCACATTCAGCGACAGGCGGAACAGGGTTGAAATCAGCAGCAGCGACGGAAACGTGGACAGTTCCAGCGGTTCATTGGTGGACAGCACGATAATCAGCACCGCCACGCCCAGCGAAATACTGCATGCCAGACCGATATCGAGGATAATCGTCGGCAGCGGCACCAGCAGCGTCGCCAGGACCGCCACCAGCAGCACGGCGAAAATCAGGTTGCTGTTGGTGGCTATCCCGGACAGCAATCCATTGACTGATGATTTATTTTTTTCAGATGCAGGCATATATGCATTCACTCGCTGAGGTTATTTTCCCGCTGCGGCCGGTTTCTGTTCCTCGGTACCCAGTAATTCCCGGATGCGTACGGCAAAGCTGTCATTGACCACAACCACATCGGCGGTGGCAAACGGGATATCCTGCACATACAATTCCACGGGCTGGCCGATGCTCTTGTCAAGACTCAAAACGGCGCCGGGCCCCAGTTGGAGCAGCTTTTTGAGCGGAATCCACGCCTTGCCGATGGTGACGGTAATCGGCATGCTGATTTCCAGCAGCAGATCCAGGTTTTCCTGCCCGGTCGGAGCGGTCGGGCTGACTGTGTCGTACTCGACATTGCGTACTTCAGTTCCCTGCTCCGGGGCGGTTTGGTTCGGTAAAGTTTCCGTTTGAGCCATGTCCACGATTCCTGTTCTATTTCGTCATGAGATTATTTTTTGATATTGGCAATCACCAGCGCCTGTTTGCCTTCGCACTCGGCCGGCCAGGCCTGAAAACAGAGCCGGTTATTCAGCAGTACATCCGCCGGTTCCTCAATCTTTTTGCCCAGCACCAGGACATCCCCTGCCTCCAGGTGCATCAAATCCTCCATGCGGATGGAACTGGTGCACAGCCGGGCGGTGACTTCCACAGGCACATCCGAAAGCTGGCGGACAATCATTTTGCTCAGTTCGGCGGTATTGATGGTCTTATGCACACGGGGTGTGATTCCCACTGCCGGATCGAGGGCCTCGGCCTGCAGTTGAACGCTGATTACCACGGTCTTGCCGGGAAACACCACGTCAAACGAAAAACCGACCAGGTCCTGCAGCTGGCGGGCATCCAGCGGCCAGTCGCTGCGAATCAGGCGATCCGACCGCTTGACGGTGATTTCACCATATTCCTGAATGGCCTGAATAATCGCATCGGCAACAATGAGCACGCCGTCCTGAAGGATGGTCTCTTCAAGGACGGATAATTCTCCGTTTTGCCCGATCACCGCTTCGTTATCCCGCAGCAGTTGACCGACCAGCACGGTGGCGGTTTCCGCCTGAACATTCACAAAGCCGTCCGGCCCCTTGGATTGGACCTGCAGCGGCAGGAAATACTGTGTCGCTTCCTGGCGAAGGGCCTGCTCAGACATGACAGAGGCAAATTCCTGCACCACTTTCTTCAGTATCACTTTCGGCTCTTCGAGGCAAACCAGCCCCATCGCCTTTTCCATATATGCGGCGATTTTCTTGCCGAGGTTCTTCATCAGAAGCCATTCCTGCGGGCCAAAATGATGCGGACAGGTCCAGTCAAACAGCGGTGCGTCGGCGCCTTCGGAGTCGCCGGCTTGCGGCTCCGACCGGCGGCGGCTCAGCATCTGCATCAGACGCTGACGGGAAATGCTTTTATCGGGGATTGACGGGCGACTCATTGAACAGCAAACTCCTTGAACAAAACCCGTTCGACATAGGGCTTATCACTGCCGAATAGAAGCTGATTGACCTGGTCCTGAATTTCACGCTTGATCCGGTTCAGACTGCGCGAACCGCGGACATCCTCGAGGCTCAGCCCTGCAAAATAGGTGGTCATCCAGTCCTGCAAAAGCACTTTTTTTTCATCGAGAAATTCCGGCCCTTTAACCGGATCCATTTTGGGACTCATCTCAAGGATGACCGAGACCCGGACAAAACGGCTCACGCCCGGCTCATCCAGATTGGCCACAATCGGATCCAGTTTGTCATAAGGCCAGCTCTTTTGGCCGGGAGTGACAGCAGCGGGATTAAAAATTTCGACTTTTTCCGGTTCGACCTTGTCTGTCGCGTCCGCCGGGACCGGCTGGCCGCCAAGCAATTGCGACAGGGCAAATCCGCCGGTGGCGCCGGCGGCCACGACGGCTCCCAGAATCAGCCAGATGAAGAATCCCATCTTTTTACCCCCGGCTGATTCTTTGCCCTGCTCGTTTGGTTTATCCTGCTGTTTTTCTTTTTCGTCTGCCATACCTGCGTATTTCTCCCGCCTTATTTCTAATCTTATAATAACGCCGCAGCAGCAGGTTCCTGCTGCCCGCGATAGCGTTTGACTTTTTCCCGCAGCGTTCTGTCACTGATGCCCAGAATACGGGCCGCCTGCGACTGATTGCCCTGCTGACGATCCAGCGTATCGAGGATCGCCCTGCGTTCCAGTTCTTCCAGCGACACGCCGGCCAGATCCGCGAAACTGCAGGATTGCTTGATTTCGGCTTCCAGACCTTCGCGAATCTCATCCAGCAGCCAGGGAATCTGCTGGACGCTTAAAACCTCTCCGCTGCCCAGAATCATCGCCGACCGCACCATGTTGCGCAATTGGCGAATGTTGCCCGGCCAGCGGTATTGCTCGAACAAATGCAGCGTCTGCCGGTCGATGGCGGTAATCCTGCGCGCCGATTCGGCGGCAAATTCATTGACAAACAGCCAGACCAGCTGCACGATATCCTCCTGCCGCTGACGCAGCGGCGGCACCATCAGGCGGATCCCACTGAGACGGTAATAAAGGTCCGCCCGGAAAGTCCCCTGTTCGACAGCTCGGACAATCGGACGATTGGTGGTGCTCAGAATGCGGACGTTGACATACACCGGATCATTGCCGCCAACCCGTTCAAAGCACATCTGCTCGATGGCCCTGAGCAGCTTGGCCTGAAAAGCCGCCGGCGTCTCGGTAATCTCATCCAGCAGCAGTGTTCCGCCGTGAGCGGCTTCAAAACGCCCCTTGCGACTGAACAGCGCCCCGGTAAAAGCCCCCTTTTCATGGCCGAACAACTCGCTTTCCAGAAGCGACTCGGTCAATGCCGCACAGTTGACCTTGATAAACGGCCCCTCGCTGCGGCGGCTGTTTTCATGAATCAACTGGGCCAGCAGTTCCTTGCCGGTGCCGCTTTCGCCTTCAATCAGAATCGGGGCCGAGGTCGGCGCGGCACGTTTGGCCAGGTCCACCGTCTGCCGCAGTGCGGCACTATGCCCGGCGATGCAGACCGCGGTGCCGGCCGGATAAATATAATCCATCGCCGCATACGGATGGGCCGGAACAAAGCAATCCAGCACCCCTTCGGCCTTGCGGCGATCCACAGGCTTGACCAGAAATTCGGCATACCCCTTTCGCAGAGCCTCCAATGCCTTGCGGGACGAATCCTCCGAAGCCACCAGCACCAGCGGGGCTTCCGGGTTTGAGGTCCGAATGGTGCGGAGTATGGATTCGGCCGCGTGGGAATACAGCGTCAGAAACGACTCGGCGACAAAGATCAGATTCCAGCGGATGCGTTCGATGCGGCTGGTCGCCTGTGTGTCGCTGACGGCAACCGTTCCCCGGATACCGCGGCGCGCAAGCTCTTCCAGAAGCTGGGCGGCCTGATGTGAATCCGGCTCCAGAATCAGCACATTGGACATCACTGTTTCACTGGGCGTTGGGGTCATTGCCGGCAATCCGTTGTTTCAATTCTTCCTGATTTTTCTTCAGCCATTCTATTTTTTTCCGCTGGGCCATCGCTGCGGACGCCCAGGTCGAATTGGGATATTCGGCGATCAGCAGGTTGTACAAATCCACCGCTCCCTCAGGGTTTTGCTTTCGGGTGCAATTGGCCGATTGATACATGGCCCAGGGCCGGATGGAATTCTGAGAGCCTGCGGTTTCCGCTGAGGCAAGGTCATAAAATCGCTTTGCCCGGACGAAATCTCCCACCCGGTACAAGGCATCCGCGGCGGCAATCGCGTTCAGCGGCGTCGTAACCTGATCCAGCCGGGCAAGATTGGGTTCGGCAGGACCCGCAGCGGCGGGCTGCGGCTGCAAAGCCGGCCTGACCGGTTTTGCAGCGGCCGAATCCGTGTTGTTAGCCCCTGCCGCTTTCTGCACAGGAGCCGCCTGGCCAGCCTGTTTGGGCAACTGCAGCGACTGGAGCTGGCTGATCATGTCTTTGAGCGGACTGGCCTGAACCGGCTGATTAGGCTCCATCGCCGACACCTGGAGCATTTTGATCTGCTGCTGGAGCTGGCCGGATTTTTCGATGACATCCGGATTTTGATTCGCTGACGCATCCGTATCGCCGCCAACCAGCAGGGTCATCGACAGGATGATATGAAGTCCGATGATATTCATGGTTTGACCTCCTGCGGACTGACGCCCGCAAAAGCCAGGGCCGCCTTGTCATATTCCTTCTGATGGGTATAAATGCGACCCAGAATTTCGAATGTTTGCCTGCGTATCTCGGAATCCACCTGGGAATTGGACAAAATAGTCTGGCAAATCATTTCTGCCTGCTTGGGCTGTTTGAGTTGTTCGGAAATCCGCGCCAGCAGCAGCCCGGCCTGCTGGGCCCGATAAGCATCCTGAATATCAGCCATGACTTCGTTCAGTTCGCGGCGGGCCAGTTCGTAGTCGCCCTGAACAAAATAGCATTCGGCCAGTTCCAGCGTCAGCCAGGCCCGAAGCTGGGAATCGGCGATAAATTCTATCTTGCGCCGCAGCAGCGAGATCGCCGCGTCCGCCGCGTCAATCGACCGCAGCACCTTGGACCGCGTTATCAGAATCTCACAGGAGTCGGCCTGATTGAGGCGATCCATCGGAATGCTTTCAAGAATATTCAGCGCCCCCAGGTAATTGGACTGCCGCATCTCAGCCTCGGCCAGTTCCCGGATAATCTGCACATAGTCGCGGTTGGACATTTTGCTGCCCAGTGCAATGCGCAGCGCCTGTGAAGCCTGCTGATATTGCCCCAGTTCAATATACGCCGCCCCGAGCATGGAGCACATCGACACGATACGGGAATCGTTCTGATCCGTCATCAGTTCCATCGCCCGTCCAAGCCATTCCTTGACCGCCGTCCAGTCTTTCTGCAGATAGGCACAGCGTCCCAGGCCGTAGGCTGCATCAATCTTGCCCGGACGATTCAGGTCCATCTGAAACACTTTCTTGAATAAATCCGAAGCCTGAGCGGTCTGACCGTTTTCCAGCGTGGCCTGAGCCAGATAAAGCGTCGCCTGGTCGGCGGCCTTGCAATCCGGATACTGCAGCAGCATCTCGTTCAAATCCGTGCTGGCCCCGGCATAATCTTTCATGATCGTTCGGATTTTACTGGCTTCCAGATAGGCAAACGGTGCCAGCGGATTATGAGCAAAATGACTCTGAATCAGCTTGTATTCGCCAAGACCGGCCGCATACTGATGGTCAAGATGATACATCTGCCCCAGAACATAATGAGCATTGGGCGTACGATGATCACCGCGATACCGCAGCAGAAACCGCTGCCACATGGAAATCGATTCTGCAATCAAATCCTTCCGGTAACTGTCAAAATCATCATAGGATTCCGGGTTGATCACAACCGCTTTCTGACCATCATAGTTCCACATCAGACCCGCCGCCCCGCTGACGACTTCGGCGGCATACTGCTGCGGCACATAAAGCAGATACGCCGTGACGGGTCGGTTGCGAATCACCGAATCTATCGTTTTCCAGGTCAGCCCGGTGCCGGATTGGGTCGCCACCTTGACAAGCACTTCCTGCAGCGGACTCTGAAGGCAGACCACAGACCATTGGGTACCCACGCTGCGGTTGGTGTCATAAATGATCTTCGGACTGCCGGCGCCTTCACTGATTTTGCGCCCCGCATGAGTCAGCATCTCGCACAAGGCCGTCTGGTCCATGTCGCTGGGCCAGATATCACCAAGGCTGTCCGACCACAAATGCCCGGGCAGCTCAAATTCGCCGGGATGAAGCCCCATCACAAAACGGCTTAACGATTCGGACGCCATGAAATACAGATCTTCTTCGAGACTGGCCGGCAGAATCCCTTCAAACGCCTTCAGCAGTGCCGCAGTCTGATAGGCATACCTGCGGGCCGAAAGATATTCACGATTCTGGTAATGGGTCGTCGCCAGATAATAACTGGCAAGCCCCCGCACCATGGCCGAACGACTCTGCATCGCAGCGGTAAACAAGGCATCCTGCCCGCCGGCTTCACCCTGCCGCTGCAGGCAGACCGCCATACGAAGTTTCAGATAGTCCAGAAGGTATTCATTTTCAAGGGTGGACGGCGAGAGGTTCGAGCTGATTTGCTGATAGACATAACAGGCCTTGGCATATTGTTTGGCCGCATAAAATGCATCCGCCGTCTGCAATGAAACACCCTGCTGGAGCTGGGCGAGTTCGTCACGGGTCAGAGGACTTGAATCGGCCAAAGCTTGTTCTGGCTGCGGTTTTGATACTGAGCTTGTGGCCGCGGCCTCCGGAATCGGCTCAGTACGAGGAGGCGACGGGAGTTGCTCGGCCTGAACCGATACCGGCCCGACAACGGTCATCGGACGCAGCCAAATCACACCGGCCAGGACAATCATAATCAGAACATTGATCCCCAATATGGCATACAAAGGATTCATCCAAGTTCTGGAGCCGGATGTACCGGTTTTCTTGGGGGACGAGCTTCGGGCAGTCAGGTCTTTAATAAACGAAAAATCGCCGACAAACAACTCCTCGTGCGACGGATGCATATTTACACCCGCACCAAACGGCTCGGAACTGCCTGGGCCTTTTTCGAGATTGTCAATAAATAAATCTTTTTGGCTCATCCGTGAACCACTGTCTGCTTACATTGTTTAACATTTTTACATTATCCGCGCACTATGCCGGCCAAACTCGATAATGCAATCCTTATGCCATTTTACCTAAACCTCCATTAAATCCTTAAAAACAGCATCTTGTGGGATTAAAAAAAAGACATCGATTCAGAGTGTATGCTTTCGATACAAAAAAAATGGCTGACAGGGATGCCAGCCATTTCAGTCATTCTATACCTGCTTGATTAGTATTTATGCGGACTCTTTAAGAGATTGTCCATCGCCAAACAAATCAACCTTGCCTTCCACAATCTCTGAGGTCACCACATATTTGCCGGGTTTGGGTTCTTCCGGCAGGCGATACATCAATTCAACCATCAGATCTTCCATGATACCCCGCAGGGCACGGGCTCCGGTATCTCTCGCTATCGCCTTATGGGCCAATAACTTAAGCGCTTCCGGGGTAAACTCCAGCGTTGCATCTTCCATCTCAAAGAGCTTCTGATACTGACGGACCAGAGCGTTCTTGGGTTCGGTCAGAATCTGTACAAGAGCATGCTCATCGAGGGCGGTCAAGGCCGTTATAATCGGAAGCCGACCAACAAACTCTGGAATCATACCAAACTCAATGATATCTTCCGGAGTGACTTGTTTAATAACCGTACTGTAATCGACCTTTTTATCAGCTTGCTTGCCTCCCTGTTCGCTGTCAAAGCCAATCAGCCGCTTGCCCAGACGTTTTTTGACAATATTATCCAGCCCGACAAAGGTACCGCCGCATATAAACATAATCTGGCTGGTGTCAATCTGGATATAGGCCTGTTCAGGGTGCTTGCGTCCGCCCTGCGGAGGAACATTAGCCATGGTTCCCTCCAGCATCTTGAGCAGAGCCTGCTGTACGCCTTCGCCGGACACGTCGCGCGTAATCGAGACATTCTGAGTCGTCTTACCAATCTTATCGATTTCATCAACATAAACGATGCCTCGCTGGGCAGCTTCGATATCATAATCGGCATTCTGCAGCAGCCGCAGCAGGAAGTTTTCGACATCTTCGCCGACATAACCCGCTTCGGTCACGGTTGTTGCATCGCAAATCGCAAACGGCACATTGAGCATCCGGGCCAGCGTCCGGGCCAGCAGGGTCTTGCCGGAGCCGGTCGGCCCAATCAGCAAAATATTGGATTTTTCGATTTCAACATCGTTATCATTGCTGTCGGTGTGCAGCAGACGCTTATAATGGTTATGCACCGCCACAGAGATTTTCTTCTTGGCGTCATCCTGGCCGATAACGTACTGATCCAGAAATTCCTTGATTTCGCGGGGTTTTGGGACATCTTTGGTCACAGCCTTGTTTTTGCCGCGACGCTGTTCCTGCTTGATGATTGTCGAGCACAAATCCACGCATTCCGGGCAGATAAAAACCCCGCCGGGACCCTCGACAAAGACCTCATATTGCTTTTTGATACGGCCGCAAAAGCTGCACAGTTCCCGTCGTCCACTCGAACCTGAATTTTTTGCCATGCTTAACTCCACATTTCTGTTTTATAGTTATACTATTGTAGCAGAAGAATTCCAATTGTTCCACTTTTTTCTGACGACTTGGCTTTATCGGGTATTCGAACGGTTCCTCTCGGAAAATAGTCAAATAAACCATCATTATGCAGGAGGCAGAAGATTGATTTTACCTGTATTTAAGACTACAATATTTATATACTTTAAGCGAATGAGGACAAAATATATAGATTACTCGTAATATTCAGAATCTATTTTTGACGGATTCTAAATCGAAAATACAGGATTCCTTGTGAGAAAAAAAACGCAGGTCAGCCTAAAACAGATTGCAGAAGCCACCGATTTGTCGATCACCACGGTATCTCGGGTGCTGCGTCAGCAGGGGGAAATCTCCGATGAAACCCGCAAACGGGTACTGAAGGTTGCCAGGGAATTAAATTACCGGCCGAATCTGCTGATTCAGGGGATTCAGACCGGACGGACAGGGAATGTGGGGGTCATGGTCCCGCCGTACAATCCTTACTGGGCGGAGATTCTCAAGGGAATTCACGACGAACTGGTTGAAAACGATTACGCCCCGGTGGCATTATGGGATGAATCCATTCTGGCCCATGACAACCGGGAAGAATTTATGCTCAAACAGATGCACCGGCTGATTGACCGCCGGGTCGATGGGGTTATCCTCTGGCCCAAAGTCAGCGAGGTTTATGGCGCCCATCTGGATGAACTGGAATCCCGCGAGCTGCCGGTGGTGACAATCGACCATGAACTGGAATTTGCCGATTCGGTGGTCACGGATGAACAATTGGGCGCAGAGCTGGTCGCTCGCCATCTGTACAGCCAGGGCCACCGTTATATCGGCCATTTGGCCGGTGATCCGCACTGGACCTGGGCCCAGCAGCGACGCACCTATTTTGAAGCGGGCCTCCGGCAATACCCCGATGCGTCCTGCATCACCATGGTGGGTTCGGATGATGCGGACAAGGTGCCCGGCATCGCTCGGATGCTGCTGAGCCTGAAACCCAGACCAACCGCGATATTTGCCTGCAGCGACTGGGTGGCCTACGAAATCTATGCCGCCGCCGCGGAAATGGGATTAAAGATTCCGGACGATTTATCCGTGGTCGGCTACAGCGACGATACCTCCAGGATGTCGCTGTTGATTCATCCGGCGCTGACCACCATTCGGCAGAAACCGTATCAAATGGGACAGGAAGCCGCCCGCCTGCTGATGGAGCGGGTCAATAAAATCAACACCTCGGATAATCGCGTTCGTACCAAAATGAGCTGTGAGCTGACTATTCGCAATTCCACACGAAAGCTATAATTCAAATCCGCATCACGTGTTCACCACGATTCCGGACAGACACTCAACCAATAGGCCGATAGTTCCCGAAAATCCTGATAGTCAATTTGCTGGTCACCGCTGAAGTCTGCCTGCAATCCCGCACCAGCCATCATCCATTCATCAATCAGCCTGTCCAGCAGTGCAGCATTTACCACGCAGGCGGGCGTAATCCTGACGGCTATGTCTTGACTGAAATCCGGAATTGTACAGGTCAGTAAGCCTCCTGTGGAAGCCGAATGCTGCCGAAGGAACCGCCCGCCGGGGACACGGGTATGATAAAAGTCCACTTGATAAAGACCGTCGGCCAATCCCTTGACAGTTATGGATTCGCCGGAAAAAATACCGTTGGCAATCCGGCCGTATTGGCTGTCGATATCATAAATCCACAACAGGGCTTTGTCCGGATGTATCAGACCGATTGAATCCAGCAGGTATCGCCCATTGGGAGCGAATTCATAACTGGTGATATCGAACCAGTCCAGTCCGGTGTTTTTAACCTGCACGGATTGCTGCCCGGCGGACAGGCTCACCGATACGGTAAAATTGTTGGCCCCATTGGCAAAGCTCGAACTGAAAACCTGCACCCCATTGACCAGCACACGCAGGCTGTTGCTGCCCCAGGACGAAACCTGCTTGACATGCAGGATTAGCTTTCCCGCTTCGGGCATGGTCAGATGAAAGGTCGGGTCTGTCTTGAGAGTAGGCTTGGAACTGCCCTGCAGATAGCGGGATAACTTATCCATTCCCGGAAATGTGTCGCCGACCAGCGTGAATTCCTTTTGTGTCGGCACATAATAAAAATCACCAATCTGAGGGTTGGCAAAATAGGACGGAAATCCGGATACCGCCCGCGGCGCCGGCTGCATCCCCGCCAGATCTTGCCCCGCAGCAAACATCGCCAGCGGGCCAAAGACCTCATACATCCCATACGCCTCGATATAGGAATCCCACCACCACAAATGTGCTCCGCCTTTGGCCATGAACGCACTCCAGATGCCGTTGTGCAGAACCAGCCCTTCGAGCATCTGCGTCTTATACGGCTCGGGCAGACTGGACACATTGGTTTCCGAATTCATCCCGTTGACCGACCCGGCGCCGTATTCCCCGAAAATCACCGGTTTCCGGTAAGTCTGTGCCAATTCCAGTGTAGTGGTTTTGAACGGATCGATCACCGGCGTGCCGTAATGATGCACTTGCACCAGGTCAATCGTGGGATGATTCCAGATGGCCTCAAAGCCGCTCTCGCTGGAACTGGTGGTAATCAGATGCCGATGGCAATCGATGGAACGGATATAGTCGGCCATCTCCTGATGCCAGGCAATGACGCTGCTGCGATTCTTGCTCCAGCCATCGGTAAACTGCACCTCGTTCCACAGTTCCCAGGCCAGAATCGCGGGCGAATATCCCCAGCGGGCAATGATATACCGGTATTTATTTTTCGTCAGCTTCTTCGCTTCCGCATGCGTGAAGAAATCCTCGGGCTTGCTTAAAAAACCGCCATACGCCGCATTGGCGATATTGTAAGGATTCTCGCTCCAGTTGGGATTCACCGTGGAACTGAACTGCCCGTGATGCTGCAGGACCAGTTGCATGGCTATCCCCTGCTGCTCGGCAGCCTCCACCAGCGTATCCAGCCGCTGGGCAATCTGGAGACTGTACCTGCCCAGATTCTGATAATAACTGGAATAATCCGACCGCCATTCCAAGATGCTGCAATTGGAAAAATGCGTCATCCAGAGCCGGGTCCAGTTTTCACCGACGGCACCCATATTCTGAAAATTATACAGAAACGTCCCCAACCCGTTACTCGACCAGCACACATTATGGCCGATGGGCAGATAAGGGCTGCCGTTGTCATATCGCAGACAGGCCGGATCAAGCCCATCGCGGCGAACAATTCCTTTTTTTGCACCTGGGACACACTCGAAATCGCCGGCGTTGTCCTGCTCAAGCGTCAGCACTCCATTTTCATACACGACAATATCATAAACATAGCGTCCGATCTGCGGCGGCGCAAAACGGAATTTCCACAACTCCGGCCCGGGATTGCGATATTTTTCCGGATTGACATCATAGACTTCATACTCCCGGCAAAAGAACGCCGGCACCTGCCAGACCGTCTGCTCCGGCCCGGTGACAACCGCCCGGATATCCACCACGTCCGGGTCAAAGGGATTGCTATAGGCCGTATCGAGCGAGAACACAGCCTCATATTTGGCAAAACGCTCCACGCCGGCGGCATTCTCCGTCATCGAGGTTATCCCTACAGCCAGACATATCGATGGAGCGCATACGACAACAAGCACCCCGACTTGCACATTCCGCCCAACTCTATCAAGACTTCGTTTCATGATCACCCCGGTTGATTCATAATGGATACAAAATCCCGCCCTAAAAACAGGGGCCTCATTGCGGACGTGCCGAACAAGGCCCCTGAACTTCACATCTCAAAAACAGGATTCTTCCGATATGGATTACTGGCAGGCCTCGAAGATATTGGAGCATCCCAGCCAGTTGCTGGCGATTTCCACGAAATCATACAAATCGATCTTGCAGTCGGGCACACCCTGGGCCGCCGCACTGGACACATCGCCGTAATAATAGAAGCCGCCGGCCTCAATCGAAGCGGTACAGGAATTGCTGTTGACATGCACCGTCACGGCATCCCTCGCAGTCCACAGACCGTCATCAACCTTCAACTCGAACACATACGGAGCATTGCCGTTGGTCTCGGTAGTGTTGCCCAGTTGAGTCAACGTAACGGTCGTGATTGCTGATGCGGGTGAATCCAGCGTCACTGCCGGACCGGCTGTCTGGGTCCAAGTGTAAGTCAGCGGTCCTTCCTTGCCGTCATCCGTCGATGCCGAACCGTCCAGCGTCACAACCACGCTGGCAGGATTGAGCCATTTGAACTGGTCCGGACCGGCATTGGCGGTCGGAGGAATATTATCCGAAGCCAGGAATGTCCAGAACACACCCGGATAATTGGGGTCGCCGCCTTGGGGGACACCCTTGAAGCCATCCACCACCCAGGTATAATTGGCCCCCGGCGTCAGTGCCGGCATCGCAATGCTGGATTTGTCTTTCGGATTGCTAACCGTGCCGATCAGCGTCAGCTTGTCTTTGTAATTTGCCGACGTAATATAGGTATTGGGATCCGCAGGATTGGGTTCCGGCGTCTGTCCAAACCAGACTTCCGCTTTATCCAAATCCAATTGCGCGTTCGTCCAGGACAGAACCGTATCCTGACCAATAATCGCGATTCCTCCATCGGCAGGAGTCGGATCTTTGGCAATATAGCCCAGTTCCACATCGATAAAGTCCCAGTTGGTCCATCCCCAGACGGCATAAATCGTAATGGTATTTTTGCCCTCATTCAAATCCACCGTCATCGGCTTGTTCAGCCGGAGGGTATCCCAGGCCGGGGCCCAGCGGGACCACAACTGCCAATTGCCGTCCACCGAGCCATACAGCTCAACGGAGGCAAATAAATCTTCGATAACCGCCTGCTCCGACCAGCCGTTATTGCCTTCTATCGCAGCCGCTGCACCCCAGCCAATCAGACCTGAGAAATTCTGATCCACAAAAGTGGCCCCATTGACTAATATACTGTCATACCGTTCATTATCGCCGGCACTTCGCTGTCCGATTTTCATATTATACGTCCCGGCACGCGGGGCATTGACAGTCATCTGAATCTGTCCGTTTTTATCCCAATTCGGAGCCGCCTTCTGAACCGACACATAGCGTCCGCCCGAACAATCCCCATCGCTGCCGACAACCGCGGTATCTACCAGCACTGCATCCTCGCACTCAAAACGCGTCCATGAAGACACCGGCTCCGGCTGCACCAACTGAACATTGTCAAAATAGAAGGCGCCAGACCCGTTTCCGCCCTGCAATGTAATAATGATCTGAAGCCATGTGGCACCGGTGGCATCATAGCTTGAAATATCCACACTGAACGTCTTGGCCGCAGTGGGAGACCATGCGCCCCAGTCCAGCGGCGCTGAACCGCTGCCGTCCCGCCATTCTGCGGTGGCGCCGGTAAATTCCTTCCACCCGCTTGGACCATTGCTATTGATGGCAATCTTTTCGGCAACTTTAGTCCAAGGGCTGGCCGGCCATTCGGACTGCACCATCGTCAGATCGAATTTCAGTGTCGTGTTGGCAAAACTTGCCGGAATCATCCCGCCCGGGGCATTCCATTGCAGGCACCAGTACCCCCCATTCGTTGTCACAGCCAGACTTGATGCCCCCGTCGTAACGGTTCCCGCTGTCTGGCTTGCGGCAAGAACCGGAGACCCTTCCCACCCCGCAACCCAACCGTCCAGTCCGCCTTCAAAGTCGCCTATCACAATGCCATAACCATACGAAACCAATCCAAGAACCGCCATAATAAGTACCATCCTCTTCATGTCTTTCTCCTTTCGAATGGATTTATAATGATCGTACTTGAAATTTCCGTTTTAACGCGACTAAGTTCAGCAGCTTCAACCACGTGCTTCGTTTGCTCGCGGAATAATCATACCCGTTGGGTATATATGAGGTTGGATGTAAACAGATATAGATATGTAAACCCCTGGCCGCAGGGTTTATGTGACAAGCGCAGACAAAGCAGTGATTTCGGAAACTTCTCATCGACTACCCTCACCGTCTTGACAACACATCACTCCAGTAAATTAGTCTAACCAAAACGAGTATCAGAGTCAACACAATAGTGTCCGATAATATCGTGCTTAATAGTTGCGGAATTATTTGTTTATCAATGGATGCATATATTCCGGACAATACCTTGCCGTTTTCAAGGCAATCTATATGGGCAATTCTATACCTTGATTACTTTGACAGGATAGCATGAGATTACAACTGGTGCATTAAAGCCGGCTGCAGAGGATACATAACGGTCAGAATTGCATGGATATAGAAATGCTCAGCCCCATAAAAACAAAAAAAGATTCAAGACAAAACCTCGATTTCTTTCACATGCCGAATCGTTTGTGCAAACCCAGATTGCAGACATATTGCATATACAAACAGGCCTTGCTGCCATGCCAGACTTGCTGTCTTGTTGAATTTAAAAACGCAAATCTTCGGCATTGATGATATCTTTATTCTTATGGATCAATTCAATCCGCTGCTGCACGCAGGCAAAGGTCCGCCTTGCGTCCGGCGGGGTATTGACGGTATAGTCAACGAGTTTCTCGACCGTGCTGGTTACCACATGCAGCCGGGTATCCGAAGAACCATAATAAATATAAACCGTACCATCCGGGTCTGCTATCCAGCCATTGCTGAATACCACATCAGACACATCGCCGACTCGCTCCACCCCTTCGGGCGCCAGAAAATACCCGCCCGGCCGATGCGTCACCCGCCACGGCTCATCCAGCGCCGTCATAAACATATACAATACATACCGCAAACCCGCCGCATTGCCCCGAACACCATGAGCCAGATGCAGCCAGCCTTTGTCGGTTTTGATCGGAGCAGGCCCCTGCCCATTTTTGACTTCTTTGATGGTATGATAAACACGCTCATCAATAATGTTCTCTACGGCAATCTCGGCCGCATCCATCGTGTTTGCCAGACCCCAGCCGATACCGCCGCCGGAGCCGGCCTGTATAAAGTCATCCTGCGGGCGCGTATAAAACGCATACTTGCCGTCGACAAACTCCGGATGCAGGACGTGGTTGCGCTGCTGGGGCGACGGCGTTTTCAGATTTCTGAGCCGCTGCCAGGTCTGCAAATCCTTCGTGCGGGCGATGCCGCCCTGGGCCACCGCCGAGGACGTATCCCCCGCCGGCGCATTGGGGTCTTTGCTTTCCACGCAGAACAAGCCATATATCCAGCCGTCTTCATGCTTGACCAGCCGCATATCGTATAAATTGGTCTCCTCGGCATCCAATTCCGGAATCACAACCGGGTAATCCCGAAAACGAAAGCCTTCAACACCATGGGTGCTTTCGGCCACAGCAAAAAAAGATTTGCGATCCCATCCTTCCACGCGAGCCATCAGGCAGTATCGGTCGCCCAGCTTAATCGCGCCGGAATTAAATACCGCATTCACCCCCAGCCGCTGCAGCAAAAACGGATTATCCCGGTAACTGAAATCGTACTTCCAGATCGGCGGCGTATGGTCTGCCGTCAGCACCGGATTGACATATCGTCTGTACAGACCGCCGATATCGGCCAGCGGCCGGTTGGGCCGGCGAATCAATTCCTCATAACTGCGATGAAGCTGCTGTAATTTTTCCTTAAACTCTTTTTTCTTCATACAGATATACGTATCCTGCCTGATAAATTCCTTGTTGATGCGGCGGGTGAGCGATCAGCCGCCTGCGGCCCCTGCGGAAGAATCATACCCGCTGGGCTGTTTTTCCGGTTGACGGCTCCAGTTGCCGAATCATTCCATCCAGGCGACGCATAATTTCAAGGCACGCCCGTCCGCTGTGATACGGACACTTCCACTCCGATACCTTCGGCTTGTCCGGATCGGGCCGGCCATCCTGATAGACCTTCCAGAACCAGTCGCCATGCTCTTTATCCACCTGATACGTCTCGATATACTGCCAGATCCGCCAGGCTGTTTCCATAAATTCTTCTTCGCCGCCAACCTGATAGGCATTCAGGAAACCCACCACCGCCTCGGCCTGACACCAGAAGTGCTTTTCGGTAACGATACGCCCCGCCGCATCGGCCTCATAAAAAACCCCCTTCCAGCCGTCAAGGCCCTCCACATAAACCCCCCGCGCAATCCGAACCGCCAGTTCCCCCACCTCCGCAAGAAGACCGGGATGATTTAACACTTCCGCCGCTCGATGCAGCAGCCAGCTCCCCTCAATGTCATGACCAAACGATACCCGCGCGCACTGACTGTTCCACTGTGCATCAAAAAACAACCGAAAATGCCGTTTCTGGGAATCGAGGATATGCTCCCGGAAAATCGCTATCAGTCCCAGCAGCCGTTTTCGCAGCAGGTCGTCCTGCCACACCGAATACAAATGCGTATAAGCTTCCAACAGATGCAGATGGTTGTTCATCGATTTGGGAACATCCATATCCTCTTCACTGAGCCGCTGATCATGCGATACCGTCCAGTTGCGATCCAGGGATTCATAATAGCCGTCGAATTCTTTATCCCGGGCGTGATTTTCAATCAGCCCGAAAACCTGCCGGGCTCGCCCGAGAGCTTCGGTATCACCGCTGAACAGATAATATTCCACAAGGGCATAAATCACAAACGCCTGCCCATAGATTTTTTTGGTCGCGTCCAGAACCTGGCCGTCATACCGCAGCCGCCAGAACGCACCGCCGCATTCGGCATCCCAGAAGGTCCCCATAAGCGTCTCGTAGGCATAGCGGGCCATTTGGACACACTCATTGCCGCCTCTGGACCGGGCCAGCGCCGCAAAGGTCCACAGCAGCCGGGCATTCAGAATCAGCCCCTTGGGACGTTGCGCATCCACCTCCAGCGCATTGGTCATCCAGCCGATAAACCCCCCATGCTGCCGGTCCGCCGCGTGGGTCAGCCAGAAAGGAATAATATTGTTATGCAGCTCATCTCGGACACGCTGCCGAAACAACCGCATAGTCTGTGCATTCATGTATATGTCTCCACCGTCAAGGAAGTCCCGGGGCCAATCCCTGCCCTGATCAATCCTGTTCCAGTTTATGATACCAGTTCCATTTCAAAAACAACGACGTCACCGCAAGCACCCCCACCGATATCCAGAAGCCGCGCCACTGCCGGATAATCAGATAAATCGGGATGGCACACATCGATACCTGCCAGACAATACCCACCGCCACATTGACCATATCCCGCCCAAACGCCCGATTCGGACGAAAACGCGAATCCTCCGCCTGCACCTGCCGGCAAACCGGCCCCCAGAACCCCCAGGGACGAGTACGTTTATAAAATTCCTTCAATACGCCCATCTCTTCCGGCCGGGTCAAAAGCGATACCACCACCGACACCAGGCTGCTCAGGGCAAAGATAACCAGAAAGGCATACATCTGCTCCATATCCGGAAACAGTTTGGGCATCACCAGCGAACCAGCCATCCCGCCTACCATCCCCGCAAAATAGCCATAGCCGTTAAACCGCCACCAGTGCCATTTGAGCACATTGGGGGCGATATAGCCGCCATACAATCCCGCCACAATCCATTGCAGAATCGAATTAATCGAATCGGTCATATAGCCAAATAACACCCCGACAATCACAATCAGAATCGAACTGGTATAACTGAGCAGAATCAGGTTTCTCGGCGCCGCCTTGGGATTCATATACCGCTGATAAATATCCCGCACGATATACGACGCCCCGGCATTCAAAGTACAGTTAAACGTACTCATAAACGCCGACAGCAGCCCGGCCAGCATCACCCCCAGCACGCCCACCGGCATATATTTATTCAGCACCAGCGGCATAATCTGCTCAAAATCCACCTTGTCGCCCATCGAATTAAGCTGCTCGCGGAAAAAAACAATTCCCAGCACCCCGATTCCTCCAATCAGCAGATACCGCGGCAAAAACAGCGCCATATTCGTAAACCAGCTCATCAGCGACGCCTCCCGCGGCGTACGCGTGGACAAAATCCGCTGCATATCATAATTGGGCGCAGGCCCTGCAAGGCTGGCCAGCAATCCTTTAAACAGCATTAATGTAAAGAATATCCCAAATAAGCTGTAACCGTCTTTGGCAATCTGGGCATTGCCTGCCGACAATATCCCCGTCCAGTCCAAATCCAGCTTCCAGCCGAAAAACAAATTGTGCCACCCGGACGGAACCGCGCCGGCCAACTGCTCCGGCGCCACCTGCGTCATCGCAATCCAGGCCACAAAAATCCCCGATAGCGTCATAATCACAAATTGAATCAAATCGGTAACGACCACACTGTACATCCCGCCGGCAATGGTATAAACCGTCGTAATCCCCATAATCACAAGGGCATACGTGTTCGGCGTCCAGTCCCACGGCATCAGCGGCTCAATAAACTTGCCAATACCTTTAAAGGCGTAGGCCTGAAAACCAATCACGCTGATCAGGGCAAATATCACCACGCTGATATGCGACAGCCGCGTCCCCATATTCCTGCCGAATCGAATTTCGATCCATTCCGCCCCCGTCATCACCCCCGACCGGCGCAGCCACATCGACAGATACACCATCAGGAATATCTGGTTAAAGCATGGCCACAACCAGGGAATCCAGATGCTTTTTACCCCATACAGCACCAGCAACGTCACCATCCACATCGTGCCGGACACGTCAAACATACCCGTCGCATTGGCAACCCCCAGCAGATAATACGGAATCGAATTTTCGCCCAGAAAATAGGAGTTGATATTCTTGCCGGCCCGCTTGGAAACCCATAGGCCAACCAGAACTACCGACACCATGTAGCCGATAATAATGAGTATATCAACACTATGTAACGTCATGTACCATCCCGGACGCAAAAAGGTCAAACGGCCATCTCTGCTTCACTTTACTTTTCGGAACATCCTGCCCGATATGCCCATCGTCAAACATCGCAAAGTCCAATCTCTGATTTCACATTCGATAGCCATAGTGTACACACCTTTTCCATAAAAATCAACGTTTTTATATACTTTAATATTTGCGGAACGATTATCTGGCCGTTTCAAACATCCGCCGCCCCACCCGGAAGCTAAAAACAAGCCCCACAAGGGCCTCAAAACGAAAAACAACGGAAACGGTCCGCTCAAATTTTCTTCGCAGAAAAGAATATCGTGTTAAAACAGGTTAAACATCCAGTTAGCGATGCGGCACCAATTTGAGAGTTTTTTGCTCGTGTTAGAGAGAAAACATACCCCGCAATGAATGTGTTTGATTCCCCGAAATATAGGCTTTTTGCGCCAACTCCACCCCAAATCCCCGTTCTGTCCATTTGTTTTAAACGATTTTGAACATCATCCAATCGACAATTCTGTATCTTATTTATTTATAACAACTTATATAATTTTTAATAATTCTTAATGCCGTTTTTACACAGTTTGTCAAACAGGCAATAAACCGGACAAAAAAATCTTTTTCTCCATAGGTTCATTAAAAACAAGGACTAATAAAAACCTCATATTTTTTTTGATTTTTCGGCTTGAAGCTCAAGCTCAGCACGTTATGATGTCGTATTAATTAATGGCAACATATTGATATTAATCATTGAATGACAACTATATATAGTGGTATACACGGAGGCTTGTTCATGTCAGAAGAACGGATTTCGAAACAGGATTTAGGAAAAGCAGTGTCGGGTTTTCAACCCTGGGCTGGCTCAACAGGGAAAAGAAAACCCGGCTTGAAAATAGAGCAGCATTTTTCAACGCCAGGCGTACATCCCTTTGACCAGATCGAATGGGAACATCGAACCGCAAAAATCGCCGACGAAAATGGCAAAGCTATTTTTGAACAGAAAGATGTCGAAGTGCCGGCCAACTGGAGCCAATTGGCGACAAAAGTGGTCGTCAGTAAGTATTTCTACGGCGATGTCTCCACCGGCCAGCGTGAAAATTCGGTCAAACAGCTCATCCACCGCGTTTGCAGAGCCATTGCCGACCGCGGAAAAAGAGATGGCTATTTTGATACCGACGCCGATGCAGACAATTTCTATCAGGAATTAACATGGCTTTGCGTCAACCAGTACGGCTCATTCAATTCGCCCGTCTGGTTCAACGTCGGTCTGTTTGATGTGTACGGCATCAAAGGCAGTGAACACAACTTCTACTGGGACCAGAAGTTAAATAAATCCATGCCCTGCTCCAGCAGCTATGAATTCCCCCAGGCCTCGGCCTGTTTTATCCAGTCCGTTCAGGACACGATGGACGACATCATGCGGCTGGCCCGCAGCGAAGCCATGCTCTTCAAGCACGGCTCCGGCACCGGTACCGATATGTCCACCCTCCGCAGCAGCAAAGAAAAGCTGTCCGGCGGCGGCAAACCCTCCGGCCCGCTGAGCTTCATGCGCGTCTATGACCAGATCGCCGCAGTCATCAAATCCGGCGGCAAAACCCGTCGCGCCGCCAAGATGCAGTCACTGAAGATCCACCACCCCGATATTCGTGAATTCGTCACCTGCAAAACCGAAGAAGAAAAGAAGGTCTGGGCCTTAATCGAAGAAGGCTTCAGCCCCGACGAAGCCTATAACAGTGTGATGTTTCAGAACAGCAACCTGTCGGTTCGCGTCACCGACGAATTCATGGAAGCCGTCGAAAAAGACGGCAAGTGGACAACGATTTCAGTCACCACCGGCAAGCCCGTCGAAGAACACTCCGCCCGTGAACTGATGGAACTGATTTCCGAAGGCACCCGCGTCTGCGGCGATCCCGGCCTGCAATACCATTCCACCATCAATAAATGGCATACCTGCCCCAACTCAGGCCCCATCAATGCGTCCAATCCCTGCAGTGAATATATGTTCATCGACAATTCCGCCTGCAACCTGGCCTCATTGAACCTGATGAAGTTCCGCCGCGAAGACGGCTCTTTCGATATTGAAAGCTTCAAACGGGCAATTCGCCTCTATATTATTGCACAGGAAATTCTCGTCGATAACGGCAGCTATCCGGAAGCCTCCATCACCGATAACAGTCACAAGTTCCGCCCGCTGGGGCTGGGATATGCCAATCTCGGCAGCCTCGTGATGAGCCTGGCCCTGCCCTATGATTCCGACGAAGCCCGTACCTGGGCAGCGGCCATCACCGCCATCATGACCGGCACCGCCTACGGCGTCAGTGCCGAGCTGGCCTCCATCAAAGGCCCCTTCTCTGAATTCGAAAAGAATCATCAGCCCATGCTCAATGTCATCTCGATGCACCGGGAACACGCATACAATATTCCTGAAGTGCATTGCCCCGACTATATGCTCAACGCCGCCAAGAACGCCTGGGATCAGGCCTTCACCCTCGGCAGCCAGTATGGCTATCGCAATGCCCAGGTGACCGTCCTGGCCCCGACCGGCACCATCGGCTTTATGATGGACTGCGACACCACCGGCATCGAGCCGGATATCGCCTTAGTCAAGTACAAACTGCTGGCCGGCGGCGGCATGCTCAAACTCGTCAACCGCACGGTATCCATGGCCCTCGAACGCCTCGGATACAGCCCCGAAGACATCAAGGAAATTACCGACACCATCGATAAAGATGACACAGTGGAGACCTCGACCAAACTGCGGCCTGAACATCTGGCAATCTTCGACTGTGCCTTCAAGCCCAAAAACGGCAAGCGGCATATTCTGTATATGGCTCATATCAAAATGATGGCCGCCGTACAGCCATTCCTGTCGGGCGCGATCAGCAAGACTATCAACATGCCCAAGGAAAGCACCACCGAAGAAATCATGTCGGCCTATATGGAAGGCTGGAAACGCGGACTTAAGGCCGTCGCCATTTATCGCGATGGCTCCAAACGGCTCCAGCCGGTCAACACCGACAGCAAGGCCCACAAAGCCGACAAGAAAACCGCCAAAACCGAGGAAGCGGCCCCGCAAAGACCGTTCCGCAGACGTCTGGCCGAGACGCGACACAGCATTACCCATAAATTCTCGGTCGCCGGCCACGAAGGCTATCTGACCGTCGGCCTGTACGAAGACGGACAGCCCGGCGAATTGTTTATCACCATGGCCAAGGAAGGCAGCACCGTCGGCGGCCTGATGGATGTCGTCGGCACCTGCGTATCCATGGCTCTGCAATACGGCGTTCCGCTGATTACCCTGGTGGAGAAATTCCGTCATGCCCGCTTCGAGCCGGCCGGAATGACCTCCAACAAGAATATCCCGTTCGCCAAGAGCCTGATTGACTATATCTTCTGCTGGATGGGCTGTCAGTTCATCCCCGGCTATGCCGAGAAGAACACCCCCAACCGCGGCGGTTCAGCCGCCACGGAAACCCCGGCGGCCGCAACAGCCAAGCAGATCGTAGAAAAGACCCAGGACCTGGCCAAGAAAATCGATCAGGCCCGGGCCATCCAGAAAAAAACCGCGGCGGCGGGCGAAAAAGGCGGTAATGGCGAAACCGCCCCGGCTCCCAAAGCCGGCTCGCCCTTGTCCAACCGCTTCGGCGGCGAAGGACTGGCCGACAAAGTCGCCGAGCTGGTCAATTCGGTTCTCACCGAACCCGGCACCGGCGACGCCCAGGTTATGCAGCAGTTCAATGCCCAGTTTGACCACTTCCAGGATGATGCCCCCGCCTGCGATGTCTGCGGTTCCATCACCGTCCGCAACGGAACCTGCTACAAGTGCTTCAACTGCGGCAACTCCATGGGCTGCTCCTAAATAGCGTAAATATAAAAGATATTCAGGCTCGGGTATTCATATCCGGGCCTGTTTTTTTATTTTCGCATTACTGGATACTATTTTACCTGTATTACGCAATTGTTTTTTTCTTTTTTTCACTCAAAACGGTTGACAGAGCGGGTTTGTCCGTTATAATAAGCCGCTTTCTAAAAGAATCTTTGGGAGTACTATCTCTATGAAATGTTATATGCCGACAAAAGAGACGGTGGAACGCAAGTGGCATCTGGTTGATGCCAGTGACAAGGTATTGGGCCGGATGGCTGCCCGGATCGCGATGATCCTGATGGGCAAGACCAAACCCATCTACACTCCGTCCGTCGATACCGGCGATTTTGTAATCGTCATCAACGCTGAAAAGGTCCGCGTCACCGGCAACAAGGCCCAGACCAAGGTCTATCAGACCTATTCGCGTTACCCCAACGGCCAGAAAACCATCAAATTTCAGGACTGGCTCGAAGAGCACCCGGAACGGATCATCCAACTGGCCGTCAAACGCATGATGCCCAGAAACAATGGTCTGACCCACCAGATGCTCAAGAAACTCAAAGTCTATAAAGGCAGCGAGCATCCGCATGCTGCTCAGCAACCGCAGAAATTGGAACTGTAATCTTTTATTGAAGGTATAAAGAGGTTATGACGGAAAATCAAAACATCAGCCCGTTGATTGACCCGAATATTCTGGTCGGCAAAACCGCATCTTCTCCGGCAGTCCCCGCCGCTCCCAAGAGCGGATTCTGGTGGGGTGTGGGCCGGCGTAAAACCAGCGTTGCCCGCGTCCGCATCAAACCCGGCAAAGGTGAGCTGAATATCAACAGCCGCAAGGTTGAAGAGTACTTCAAGCTGGAAAAAGACCGCAATTCGGTCAAGGCTCCGCTGAAATCCATCAACGGCCTGACAGATTTTGACATCTACGTCAATGTGGATGGCGGCGGCATCACCGGCCAGGCCGGCGCGGTCATGCAGGGCATTGCCAGAGCGCTGAAGAACTACAATCCGGCATTCCTCAAGGAACTCCGCGACGGCGGCTTCCTGACCCGTGACAGCCGTGCAGTCGAAAGAAAGAAATACGGCAGAGCCGGTGCTCGCAGACGCTTCCAGTTCTCGAAACGTTAAACGCGTTTTTATCCTGTGTTTCCTACAAGGCCGTCCGTTTCGGGCGGCCTTTTTTATTGGCCCGGCGGATTGTGTCGGGGCTGGTTTTTGAAAAATGGTTTGCTTTTTTGGCCTTCCGGATTTTTAATCTCATCCGGCATACTCTATCGAAAGGACATTTATGATTCGCGTGGCAATTATTGGAGCCGGCGGTTATACCGGCGTGGAATCCATAGAAATCCTCCTGCGGCACCCGGAAGCGAAACTGACCTATCTGACCGCTCAGCAGGAATTTGGGCGGGCGGCGGATATTTATCCCCAGTTGGCCGGACGCTGCGACCTGGCGATTGAGCCGCTGGATTTGGATAAACTGGGCAAGCTGGCCGATGTCGCCCTGTGCTGCCTGCCGCATAAGGTTTCGATGAGCATGGTTCCCAAGATGCTCGCCGCCGGCGTCAAAGTGGTGGATTTCAGCGCCGACTATCGCATCCGGGACCTGGCCACGTATGAAAAATATTACGAGCCGCATACGGACAAGGAAAATCTCGCCCATGCGGTCTATGGATTGCCGGAATTGTTCCGTGACCAGATCAAGGGCGCCCGGCTGGTCGCCAACCCCGGATGCTACCCAACCGGGGCGAGCCTGGCACTGGCCCCCCTGCTGAAAAATAACCTGATTAAGCCGACCGGCATTGTCCTTAGTTCCGTTTCCGGCGTCTCCGGCGGCGGCAAAAAACCCACCCCGGGCTTTCATTTCCCCTATATGAACGAAAATATGTATGCCTACAGCGTCGGCGTCCATCGGCACATGCCGGAGATGGAACAGGTCGCCTCGGATGTCGCGGGCAAGCCCGTCGAGCTGCTGTTTCAGCCGCATGTCGGGCCGTTTGACCGGGGCATCTTTACCAGCGCCTATTGCGACCCGATTGCCCCGATTTCACCGGATACACTCAAAAAAATCTATCTGGATTTCTACAAAGGCGAACAGTTTGTGCAGATTCTGTCGGCCCCGCCGGCGGTCAAAAACGTCGCCAAGACCAATTACGTCCACATCTTCCCCACCTTCGCCAAGGGCAAGGTCGTGGTCTTTTCGGTCATCGACAACCTCATCAAAGGCGCCTCCGGCCAGGCGATTCAGAATATGAATATCATCTTTGGACTCGATGAAACATTAGGATTGAAGTAACTTGTACGGAAGCTTCTTTTGTGATATAATTTGAATTATTACAGGGAGTTAAAGCGGACCATGATACAAAATAAACATCTGCTGGATGACTTTTATTACAGACTGAACGCTCAGGAAAACCTGACGTACAGAGAGGCGGCTGCGATTTTTGATATGCTTCATAAAGAAGCCATAACCGTTGGAGCAATAGGTCCCGATAACATGCTGGAGGGCATTGAGGTCGATATAAAGATTGCCAGCGCTATCAACAGGGTAGGGCAATGATTGAACAACTGATTCAAAAAATATCCCAACAGTTAGACCGGGAAAATATCCCTTATATGATTATAGGAGGTCAAGCTGTTTTGATTTATGGCAGACCACGACTAACTCGGGATATTGATATTACACTTGGCCTTCACACCGACCAATTCTCCAAAATTGCGTCCCTCTGTCAGAAACTCAAATTAGTATCACTGACCGAAAATCCAGAAGATTTCGCACGACAAACTATGGTCTTCCCCATAGAAGATCCTGTCTCAAAAATACGAATTGATTTCATTTTTTCATTTTCGGAATATGAGGCCCAGGCAATCCGAAACACAAGATCCGTTCTTATCGAAAACTATCCGGTGAAGTTTGCATCGTGTGAAGATGTAATCATTCATAAAATGATCGCCGGTCGGGCAATTGATGAAGAAGATGTGAAAAGCATTTTAGCTAAAAACAAAACCACCCTCGATATGAAATATATTGAGAAATGGCTGAAAGAATTCTCCCAAATCCCTGAATATGAAACTATTCTGTCGAAGTGGAAACTTCTGATTAAATAAATGACTACTCACGGCATTATTACAATTGCATCCTGTCAATTCCCCGTCGCCGGGGATATTCGGGCCAATGCCGAATGGATCCGCCGGCAGATGACCGAGGCGGCGGAAAACAACGCCGACATCGTGCATTTTTCCGAATGTGCCCTGAGCGGCTATGCGGGGACGGATTTTTTCACCTTTGACGATTACGATTGGGGCCTGCTGAAGGATAAAACACTCGACATCATGGCCCTGGCGGCCAAACTGGGCATCTGGGTGGTTCTGGGAAGCTCGCACCCGCTGACCCTGCCGAATAAGCCGCACAACTGCCTGTACCTGATTACACCGGAAGGCCGGCTCGCTGACCGCTACGACAAACGCTTCGGCACCGAGGGCGATCTGCAGTATTATACACCCGGCGACCGGTCGGTGCTGTTTACGCTTAACGGTGTGCGGTGTGCCCTGCTGATTTGCTTTGACCTGCGGTTTCCGGAGGTGTACCGAGACCTGTATAAACAGGGCGTACAGTGCATCTTTCAATCATTTTACAACGCCCGTCAGACCGGCCAGAGCGTCCACAGCCAGATCATGCGGCAGACCATGCAGACCCACGCGGCCTGCAACCATTTCTGGATCAGCATGACCAACTCCTCGGCGTGGTTCAGCCCGTATCCATCCTGTTTCATCCAGCCCGACGGCCGGATCATCGACCAGATGGAAGACCACAAGGAAGGCTTTATCCTCAATCAGGTCGATACCAGCGAAACTTTCTACGACCCATCCGCCCCGTTCCGTGAAATGGCCATCCGCGGCAGGCTCACCAACGGCCCCGGCCCGCTGGACGACCCCCGATCAACCCATTATCAGGAGTTGTAACGCCTTATAACCATTGATAGAATAAGAGAAATACCCCGTATCTGAAGGAGAGCAGCAATGCCACAACTGGTTCAGCCCGTCGAAGTCACCTGGAAAAGAGCCATCGCGATATGGTGGAACTTCACATGGCGGCAGATTGCTGTATTTGTCACGATCGCAGCCTTGAATACCCCACTTGACGTATGGATATCAAGCATGGATGATGGCACATTCAAAAACATCATGACACTGGGTGTGGCAGCAGAGTCGTTTCTTTTATTTTTTCTGTTAAGTTTCGTGATTATTCACGGCATTCTTAAAGCCAACTATCATGACTTTCGAATTCTGTTGGTCAGGAAAGAGTTAACACCCGAAGAAATCGCTGACGCTCAAACGGAAGAAACCGCACGAAAGCAAAGGGAGCATCATCATAATATCACCTGATCTTATAAAAATCTGATGAATTAAAAATCCGAAAGCCTATTTCGTAACAGATTTTGGAATTAATTGACATGAACAATCCCTTCTACATTCTCGACGTCTTCGCCGAAGATAAATACGCGGGCAATCAGCTTGCCGTGGTCATGGATGCTGGTAATCTGACTTCGTCGCAGATGCAGCAGATCACGCGGGAGTTCAACTTCTCCGAAACGACCTTTATCCTCTCCGATACACCCCGCAACGGCGGCTACGATGTAAGAATCTTCACCCCCGCAGCCGAAGTCCCGTTTGCAGGTCATCCGACCATCGGAACCGCCTTTGTCCTCCAGGATAAAATCGAACACTGGGCGCGCCAGACTGTTACCCTGAATCTCAAAGTCGGATCGATTCCTGTAACTTATACAGCCCTCGACAATCGCCAGCACATCTTATGGCTCAAGGCCCCGCAGCCGCAGTTCGAAGCCTGTTTCACACCGCAGGATTTTGCTCCCATTCTGAACCTCAACATCGCAGACTTTGACGAACGGTTTCCCATCCAGTCGATCTCGACCGGCCTGCCGTTTATTCTTGTCCCACTGCGTACCCTGGACTCCGTCCGTCGGGCCAAAGCCAACCTGGAAGCCTTCGAGCTGTTTCTGAAAACACACGACACTGCCCGGATGATTTTTTTATTCTGCCCCCAGACGCATGACCCGGCCAACCACATCCACTGCCGGATGTTCGGCCATCTTTACGGCGTGCCCGAAGACCCCGCCACCGGCAGTGCCAATTCCTGCCTGGCCGCGTACCTGACCTGCTATCGCTATTTCGGCGACAGTAAAATCGATATCCGCGTCGAACAAGGCTATGAAATCGGCCGCCCCTCACTGCTGTATCTGCAAGCCGAACGACATAACGAAAGCTTCGACATCCGCGTTGGCGGCAAAACCCATATCACTGCCGCAGGAACACTGCTATAGCCGCAATATTTATCGCAAGGTTTTACTTGCGAAGTCGCCGCGTTTGCATCACAATAGAGGGAATTTATACCTTGATAGAAAACAGGAGTAACGGAAATGACCAACAAAACGATTACTGCCCCCAAAGGCTTTCTGGCCGCGGGGCTTTACTGCGGCATCAAAAAATCGGGCAAGAACGACCTGGCCCTGATGTACTGCCCCACCGGCGCGGTGGCGGCGGCGATGTTCACCACCAACAAAGTCGTCTCGGCGGCAGTCACCGTCTGCAAAGAACACACTAAAACCGCCAAAACCTATGCCGTCATCGTCAACAGCGGCAACGCCAACACCTGCACCGGCACCCGCGGCCTGGCCGCAGCCAGGGCCATGTGCGGCAAAACCGCCCAGATGCTGGCCCTCAAACCGCAGCAGGTCCTGCTGGCCTCCACCGGCATCATCGGCCACCAGCTCCCTATCGACAAAATCACCTCCGGCATCGAAAAAGCCTCCGCCAAGCTAAGCGACTCCGCTGCATCCGGACTGGCCTTTGCCAAAGGCATCATGACCACCGACATCCGCTGCAAACAGGCCTGCAAGACCGTAAAAATCGGCGGCAAGACCGTCACCCTGGCCGGAACCGTCAAAGGCGCCGGCATGGTCGGCCCGAATATGGCCACCACCATCGGCATCTTCACCACCGACGCCGCAATCTCTAAAGCCATGCTGCAAAAGGCTTTATCGCTGGCTATCGGCCAATCCCTCAACCGTCTCACCGTGGATGGCCACCAGAGCACCAACGACACAGCCATCCTCTTAGCCAGCGGACAGGCCGGCAACAAACCCATCACCAAAAACGACACCGCCTTCAAAAAATTCGCTCAGGCCCTGATAGAATTGTGCACAGACCTGGCCAAACAGATGGCCCTCGACGCCGAAGGCGCCACACGGATGTTTACAGTTGTGATTAACGGCGCAAATACCAAAGAACAAGCCCTCATCGCCGCACGGGCCGTGGCCAATTATGACCTCGTCAAGTGCGCCATTCATGGCGGCGATCCCAACTGGGGCCGAATTATTTGTGCTGTAGGTTCCTCCGGCGTCAAGCTCAACAGCGACAAACTGACCTGCTCCATCGGCGGCATCACCGTCTTTCGCAACGGCCAGCCTGTGAACTTTGACCCCAAACAAGTCAGCCGGATTATCAGGCAGAAAGAGCATACTATTGTCGTAAATCTCGGTGCCGGCAAGTACTCCGACTTCTGCTATGGATGTGACCTAAGTCGTGAATACGTAACAATTAACGCCGATTACCACACGTAACAGAGTCGTTTTTATTGGACTATATTTAAGACCTATAATATCTTTTGCAACAAAACAGACAACTGCCTCGCGTTTCTTGCACGGAAAATGCTTGCAATCGGGGGGCAAATCATTAAGATTGGGCGAAATTTTTTGTTACTATTAAAACAATATTTTGTTTGAAAGGAAAAAGTCGTGAAAAGATTAACAAAATCTCTGGGGTTGTTTCTGCCCTTGCTGGCTCTGTCGAGCCCGGTAATGGCCTCTGAAACTGCCGCCCAAACAACCTTCGGTACAGAATGGGGAGCTCCCCTGGCCGCCCTGACCGCATCTGTTATCGCATTGTGCTTTGCGGTGTATTTCTACAAGAAAATGATGTCGGCCTCCGCAGGCAATGAAACCATGATCACCATCGCCGCCGCGGTCCGCAAAGGCGCCTTCGCCTATCTCGGTCAGCAGTACAAGGTCGTCGCGATGGTCTTTGCCGTGCTGGTTGTTGTCTTTGCGGTTCTGGCCTACATGGGCATTCAGAATCCCTTCGTGCCCATCGCCTTCCTGACAGGCGGCTTGTTTAGCTGTCTGTGCGGTTTCCTCGGCATGAACACCGCCACCAACGCCTCCAACCGTACCGCTCAGGGTGCCAGCGAAAGCCTCAACCGCGGCCTTCAGGTCGCCTTCCAGTCCGGCTCCGTCATGGGTCTGGTCGTTGTCGGCTTCGGTCTGCTGGATATCTCCCTGTGGTACCTGTTTCTCGATAAAATCATCTACACCACAAGCAACATGGCCTCGGGCGTGCAGTTCCTCGGCCTGACGCTGGTTCCCAAAAACATGGACGCCGGTCATAAGCTCGTCGAAATCACCACCACCATGATCACCTTCGGCATGGGTGCTTCAACCCAGGCCCTGTTTGCCCGTGTTGGCGGCGGCATCTACACCAAGGCTGCCGACGTCGGCGCCGACCTGGTCGGTAAAGTCGAAGCCGGTATCCCCGAAGACGATCCGCGTAACCCCGCCACCATCGCAGACAACGTCGGTGACAACGTCGGTGACGTCGCCGGTATGGGTGCCGACCTGTACGAAAGCTATTGCGGTTCGATTCTGGCCACCGCTGCCCTCGGCGCCGCCCTGCCGCTGAGCGCTGTCGTTAACAGCGGAATGCACCCGGTTAAAGCCGTAATGGCCCCCCTCCTGGTCGCCGCCATCGGTATCATCCTGTCCATCGCAGGTATCTTCCTGGTTCGCTGCAAGGAAGACGCCACCCAGAAAAACCTGCTCAAAGCCCTGCTGATGGGTACCCTCGGCAGCTCTGTCGGTATCCTGATCGTTCTGGCAATCCTGGCCACCACCGACTGGATTAGCTGGGGCATCTTCGGTTCAGTCGTCTCCGGTCTGATGGCCGGCGTCATCATCGGTCAGATTACCGAATACTACACCTCCGACGAATACGCCCCGACCAAGGGCATTGCCAATCAGGCCAAAATGGGCCCGGCAACCACCATCATCGACGGTTTCGCAACCGGCATGTACTCCACCGGTCTTTCGGTGGTCACCATCGTCATCGGCATCATCCTGGCCTTCATGTTTGCCGGCGGCTTTAAGGATTTCGCCATGGGTCTGTATGGCATCGGTTTTGCCGCTGTCGGCATGCTGTCCACGCTGGGTATCACCCTGGCCACCGACGCTTATGGCCCCATCGCTGACAACGCCGGCGGCAACGCGGAAATGTCGCATCTGCCCCCGGAAGTCCGCAAACGCACCGACGCCCTCGATGCACTGGGCAACACAACCGCCGCAACCGGCAAAGGCTTTGCAATTGGTTCAGCCGCTCTGACCGCCATGGCTCTGCTGGCTGCCTATATCGAAGAAATCCGCATCTGGGTCGGTCGTCTGGCCGAACAGGGCAGCGGCATCTACACCGTCGGCAAAGTCAGTTTCTTCAAAGGTACAACCGCCTCGGCCCAGGCTCAGGCCGCCTTTGATGCCATCAAGACCGACGGCGCCATCCTGCTGAGCAACACCAACGCATCGATTCTGGATTTTGTCAACGCCTACAACCTCAACATCATGAACCCCAAACTCATCTGCGGCCTGTTCATCGGCGCGATGATGGCGTTCATCTTCTGTGCGATGACCATGAAGGCCGTCGGTCGTGCCGCCGGTTCGATGGTCGAAGAAGTCCGTCGCCAGTTCCGTGAAAAGCCCGGCATCATGGAAGGCAAAGAAACCCCGGATTATGCAAGCTGCGTCGCCATCTCCACTGCCGGTGCCCAGAGAGAAATGATCCTGCCCAGCCTGCTGGCCATTATCATCCCCGTCGTCACAGGCCTTCTGCTCGGCGTAGCCGGCGTTATGGGTCTGCTGACCGGCGGTCTGACCGCAGGCTTTGTGCTGGCCCTGACGCTTAACAATGCCGGCGGCGCCTGGGACAACGCCAAGAAGTTCATCGAAAAAGGCAACTTTGGCGGCAAAAAGTCCGAACCGCACAAGGCCGCCGTCGTCGGTGACACCGTAGGCGACCCGTTCAAAGACACCTCCGGCCCCAGCTTGAACATCCTGATCAAGCTGATGACGATGGTCAGCGTCGTCTTCTCCGGCGTGGTCGTCAAATTCGGCCCTGTTATCGCCGAAAAACTCGGCATGAGCATGAATTTCTAATGCATTGACGATTCCACCTATTTCGGTTATAGTACAGGGACGTCCCGGTTCGGGGCGTCCCTTTTTTATTGTGGTATTTATTGGAGATTGTGAGATTGGCAAAGACAAAAACAACACCTGAACGGAAGTTTGCGATTGAAGCGGCCCGGCTGGCCCAGGACCGGCATTGCACCGATGTCGTCGTCCTGGACCTCAGGGGCATATCCCCCGCCACCGATTATTTCGTCATCGCCACCAGCACCAGCGACCGGCAGGGCAAATCCGTCGCCGATGAAATCAGCGACATGGCAAAACACTATGACCTGAAAAAATACGCCTCCGCCGGCTACCAGCAGGGACGATGGATTCTGATCGATTATATCAATGTCGTCGTGCATATTTTTGACCCGGAGATGCGGTCCTATTACGATCTCGAAATGCTCTGGGGCGACGCCAAAAAAATCCGCTGGCAGCGTATTAAGAGAAAAGTCAAAGAGTAATTATCAAACAGAAAAAGGCTCTGTCGAAATAATCGAGTATTTTAACCCCGAAGGGGTCGCAAGTTTCATAGCCGGAGGCGTAAGCCTCCGGAACAAAGAATTGTCTTCTTTAAGCCCCAGCGGGGCGACAGAATAAATCGTTTCTGCAAAGCCTTATAAAAAAATAAGAACGCCCCGGAAGATAAATCTGCTTTCCGTCGGGGCTAAAGAATCTGAATAATTCACATAACATTAAACAGGATGATATGAAACCTGTACTTGAAATTCTCGAACAGCGCATCAGCGACACACTGGCCAAGGTCAGCGGCCTGCCCAACTGCCCCGCCGTCGTCCGGATGGCCACCGACCCTAAATTCGGTGATTACCAGGTCAACGGCGTCATGGCCGCGGCCAAGCAGCTCAAGACCAACCCCCGCCAGTTCGCTGAAAAGCTCGTGGCGGAATTGAAGCTGGACGACATCTGTCAGCCCCTTGAAATCGCAGGCCCCGGCTTCATCAACCTGCGGCTGACCCCGGAGTTTCTGGCAAGCGCCCTGATGGAAATCCACCGTGACTCGAATCTGGGTATCGAGAAGACATCTAATCCGCAAACAGTAGTCGTCGATTACTCCGGCCCCAACATCGCCAAAGAAATGCATGTCGGGCACCTCCGCAGCACGATTATTGGCGATTGTGTTAGCCGAATGCTCGAATGCCTCGGTCACAACGTCATCCGTCAAAACCATATCGGCGACTGGGGAACACAATTTGGCCGAGTGGTTCTCGCCCTGTGGCACATCTGTATGGTAGAGAATCTTCACAAAGGCAAAAAACCGTATTATGATATTGAATTTATAAAAGACTTATCTGATGACCAAAATATCACCACCTTTTTTGATCAAATAATAAAAAGACATCAGGAAGACTGGGTTGCAGACTCAAAATATACAGAAGGAGATGGAGAGTTATATTTTCGTCCATTTTTGGATAACTTTTCTCAAAGAAGCAAAAGTCTTTGGCCAACTCTTTTAAAAGCTTATCAATATGTTAATTTGCTCGACGAATCATTTAAGGGAATGAAGCGTACAATCCGAACTCGGACAAAGAATGAATTTAATGAATTTATTAACAACGACATCCCCTATGAATCCCTTTCTCGCTATGTGACTTTCATGCTTCAACAGGGCGGACAGGATAACTATCAAGAAAGAAAAGCATGGGAAGAAGTAAGAAGACTTACTCTCAACGAATGCAATGTAATTTATAAAAGATTGAATGTGCTACTAACCGATGAAGATGTTCGAGGTGAAAGTTTTTACAATGATAAATTGCAGGATGTAGTAGATGATTTAAAAGGCAAAGGCCTTGCTACAGAGTCCGATGGGGCAATTTGTGTTTTCCCTGAAGGTTTTGTAAGCAAGGAAGGCGCCCCCCTGCCGTTCATCATCCAGAAGTCGGATGGTGCATTCCTGTATGCCACCACCGACCTGGCCGCGATGCGTTTCCGCCTCAAAGACCTCCACGCCAATCGCATTATCTACGTCACCGACGCCCGGCAGGCCCTGCATTTCAAGATGCTCTTTGCCGTCGCGAAAATGGCCGGCTGGGCCAATGATTCCATCAAACTGGAACACGTCACCTTCGGCACCATGCTGGGCACCGATGGCAAGCCCTTCAAGACCCGCACCGGCGGCACCGTCAAACTGGCCGAGCTGCTGGACGAAGCCATCCAGCGGGCCAGAGCCGTCGTCGAACAAAAAAATCCGGAACTGCCCGAAGAAAAAAAGACCCGGATCGCTGCCGCCGTCGGCATCGGCGCCGTCAAATATGCCGACTATTCCAACAACCGCGACAGCGACTATATCTTCAGCTTCGACAAGATGCTGGCCATGGACGGCAACACCGCCCCGTATATGCAGTACGCTTACGCCCGCATCAAATCCATCGAACGCAAGGCCCAGGGCCAGGACCTCGATGTGCAGGCCGAACTGTCGGCCATCGGTCGGATCCCCCTGACCGACCCGGCCGAAATCGACCTCGCCAAGCACCTGATTCGCTACGGCCAGTCCATCCAGAACGCCGCGACCGAATGCCGGCCCAACTACCTGACCAACTACCTGTATGAGTTGTCCGGTGCCTTCAGCCGGTTCTATAATGCCTGCCCCGTCCTGCAGACCGAAGGCCCAACCCGTACCGCCCGGCTGCTGCTGTGCGACCTGACCGCCCGCACCATCCGCCACGGCATGAGCCAACTGCTGGGCATCGACGTCCCGGAACAAATGTAAATCCAGGCTTCTTTCCTGACATAAAAAACCCCGTTTGGGGGCGGGGCCAACACTCAATCTGTATTGTTCGGGCCGTTCAATCCTACTTTTCGCCGGCAAGAACCTCGGCGATATTCAGAATATGGTCTTTGATTCTCCGATACGACGTCAGCAGGTCGGTATAAATCAGGCTCTTTTGCGGCGGGGCCATGCCGGCTTCCACCCGCGCCAGATGTCTGGTTCGGCTTTCTTTCACCAGGCTGGTGATGGCATTGTTCCTGGTATGCGACAGACTCAAAAATTCAGAGGGACTGGCTACGCCGCCAGTTACGGCTGCAACGATGGAATTCAGAAATTCGGAAACCTTGCCGTGAAGGGCTTGCATCTCCTGCATGGCTTCCCCGGAAAAATGCAGATTATGGTCGCGCATCTTGAGCCGCAGCTTGATGACGCTGGCGATATAATCGCTGATGGATTCAAATTCATCCGCCATACGGATTTGCCGCCGGTTCTCATGAATCATGTTCTGCGAAAGATTCCCTCGGATAACGCTTCCCAGAAACTCCGTAATCTCTTTCTGCATGACATCCAGATCATTTTCCGTCTGGAATATTTTCTCGATGCGGTTGCGATCAATTGTATCGCTTTGCTGTGCCTCGCCCAGAATTGCCATGGCAGCCTGACACATTTTGCCCATCCGTATGACTTCTTTTTCGGATTGTTCCAGGGCAATAATCGGCGTATCAAACAGGCGGACATCCAGATACGTCAGCTTGGGAGCCTCCGGTTTTACCTTCTCAGGGACAAGCCATGTTAAAAAACGTGTATAGAACCCCACCAGCGGCAAAAAGACCAGCACATTCAATATCTTAAAACTGGTATGAGCCGTCGCGATCGCTTTCTCGGCATAAGGATATGTCACCGCAATATCGGTATAGACCGCGTCTTCAGGATGTTGACACCCTAAAAATTGAATGATAAACCAGACAACTCCCTGAGTCAGCACAAAAAACAGCGGCGTAATCCAGATGACTCCCAGAATATTAAACAAAACATGAGCGTAGGCCGCTCGTTTGGCATTTGCAATGGTGCCCAGCGAGGCTAAAACCGGTGTAATGGTTGTACCGATATTTTCCCCCAGAACCAATGCTGCCGCGGTGTGAAAACCGATAATTCCAGTCCCCGCCAGGGCCATTGTAATACCCACGGTTGCCGACGAGGACTGTACGATGGCAGTAACCGCCGCCCCCACCAGGATACACTTGACAATTCCCCAGTAGCTGTCGGCCTGAAACTTGCTGAACCAGGCGATAAATTCCGGCATGGTGCGTACGGGAGTCAAGCCTTGTTTCATTAAATCCAAACCGAAAAAGACCATCCCAAGCCCCAGCACAAAGACGGCAATGAACCGAATCCGATCGGATTTGGAAAACAAATAAAATAAGGCCGAAAAACCAACCATCGGAAGCCCCCATTGTTCCAGGCTGTAGGCCATAATCCAGGCCGTGACGGTCGTGCCAATGTTAGCGCCGAGAGTCACGCCAATAGACTGCTTGAGAGTCATCAGGCCGGCATTGACCATACCAACCACCATGACCGTCGTCACGGAACTGGATTGAATCAGTCCTGTGACCGTCATGCCGGAACCTATTCCTAACAGAGGATTATTGGTGGTAAGGCCTATGAGCTTGCGCATTTTTTCACCCGCCACCGCCTGCATCCCGTCGGACATGTTCTTCATACCCAGCAGAAAGATTCCAAGTCCACCAAAGACATGACAGATAATAGATACTGTATGTGACATAATTTATCCTTATTTGCTGCAAATAGACTGAATTTGAAAAGCATAACCTTAACCTGCCGGGATCGTCAAGCATTATATCCAAATATCCTAAGTAAATATCCAACAAGATTTTATGACTCTGGCAACCAGAACGAAATGACCTGTCGCAGGACTCACTCGCTCCGAACGAACCCCAATCACCGCACACAAATTTTCACTTCATTGCAGCCAGTCTGTTTGCTAAAATAGCCGTCAGTTTGAGAATAAACTATTTAAAGGTATATTTATGAATATGACACAAACAGTATTATCTGTATCTACATCCTGCCGCAATCAAATGCTCAACATCACCCATCAGGTTGAACAGATTGTGTCCCAGAGCGGTATCCAGAATGGAATTGTCACTGTTTTTTGTCCACATACCACGGCCGGGATTACCATCAATGAAAACGCAGACCCCGATGTCTGCCATGATATCCTGCTGACCCTCAACAAGCTCCTGCCGCAGAATCTGCCGGGCTATCGGCACTGCGAAGGCAATAGCGATGCCCACGTCAAATCCAGCCTTGTAGGCTGCAGCAGGCAGGTTATGCTAAACAAGGGCAGCCTTCTGCTGGGAACCTGGCAGGGCCTGTTCTTCTGCGAATTTGACGGCCCAAGGACGCGTTCGATTCATGTCCAGATTATGGGCCAGTAAACCATAAACAACTGTTTACAAGACTCGCCTTGTCTGCTATTCGAACTGACAAAAAAAATGGCGAGGTGGTGGGTCCGTCTGGGGGGGAAAACGGATAGCCACGTAGCCTCGCCGAGGTTTATGACTTCGACTGCTTCGATAACCACAAGCAACCGCAGTATTCAATTATCAAATATAGTTCCTTTTAATGCTCTTGTCAATCCTGTATCGTCAAAATTTAAGGAAAAATTGAGGCTTTTTTCATAAAACCCTCTTAATTTTGTATCCGTATTTATACCGACTGACTTAACAAACTTCCCCACAATCACATTGTCCTCCGGTTCAATCAAGAATCAAAAGAGTATTGGCAAGTATTGAAATTCAAAGCACTTAGTCTCAGACAAGCTGGATACCGTATCGATGAAATAAAAATGCATCGATACATTCATACCGCCCCAAATCCCCTTGCCAACGGCATCATTTTATCATACATTACACACTAACGATTCAGGCCCAAAGACGCCTGACAGGACAAAAAAGAACATCGCCTCAGGACGAGAATTAACGCGAGAAAAACAGTATGGCAAAGAAACACAACGTCGTTGAAGATATTCAGAAGAACGCGCGCGGAGTCTATGACAAGATCATGGCCAGCCAGAAACCCACGATGAGCACGCCTGTGCGCTCGCTGGCCAATGTCAAATACCTCGAGAAAAAAGGCCACTTCCAGATTCAGGATAAAACCAAAAACAGAACCCTGACCGTATCCACCGTCAAGACCTTCGCCCAGACACTCAAGATGATGGCCCTGAGCAAAGAGCTCATCGAAAAAGACGATATGGCCACCAAAAGAGAGGCTTACTACATCTCGAAGAACTGGGGCAAGGCCGCATTTGCCGAACAGCCCGAATCCGATACCATCATGGACGATATCGAAGCGATGTTCGGCGTCAACCGCGAACAGTTGAAGTTCGTCCCCGAGGAAAAAGGCGGTGACGTCGCCGGCAAGCTGTTGGTCTTCGACAAAGACGCCTCCGGCAAGAAACTCAAAATCGACTGCACCAAGTTCGGCTCCGGTGCCTACTCGATTCCCACCGATGTCGAAGACCTCGATTTTCAATCCGACGCCAAGTTCATCCTGGCCATCGAAACCGCCGGCGCCTTCCAGCGGCTGGTCAAATACGACTACTGGAAGAAAACCAACAGCATCCTCATCAGCATGGGCGGTGTTCCGACACGGGCCTGCCGCCGATTCATTCGGAGACTGGCCGACAAACTCAAAATCCCGGTGTATGCCTTTGTCGATGGCGACCCGTACGGCTACTTCAACATCTACCGCACACTGAAGGTCGGCTCGGGCAACGCGGCCCATCTCAACGAATACTTCTGCGTCCCCCAGGCCACCTTCCTGGGCGTCACTCCGCAGGATGTCATCGATTACCAGCTCCCGACCCACCCGCTCAAGGATGTGGACATCAAGCGGGCCAAGGACGCCCTCAAAAACGACCCCTTTGTCAAGCACCATAAACCCTGGCAGGCCGCCATCAACCAGATGCTGAATATGGGTGTCCGTGTCGAACAGCAGGCATTCGCCAAGCACGGCCTCGAATACGTCGTTACCGAATACCTGCCGTCCAAGCTGAAAAATCCGTCGAAGTTTTTACCCTGATTCACCCCTGTCAGGATATCGCAATGAGCCAGATTGCCGACCGACTCAAACAGATTCAGGACTCGATCCTTGCCGCCAGTGACAAAGCCGGCCGCAAGCCCGACAGCGTCCGTCTGATTGTCGTGACCAAAACCGCCACCCCCGAACAGATTCTGGAGGTGGTACGGGCCGGCTTCACCGAACTGGGCGAAAACCGCGTCCAGCACCTCAAGCAGATCGCCGACCAGATCACCCAGTCGCTCGCGACAAGCGGCCAGGCCGACATCGCCTCCCGCATCCACTGGCACATGATCGGTCACCTCCAGCGCAACAAGGTCAAACCCACCCTGCAGGTCTGCTCGCTGATTCATTCCGTCGATACGCTGCGTCTGGCCGAAGAAATCGACACCGCCGCCGCCAAATTAGCCATCCACGCCCCCGTCCTGCTTCAGGTCAACTGCTCCGGCGAGCCGCAAAAATACGGCGCCCCCGTCGGTGCCGCCTTCCACCTGGCCGAACAGATTCTGTCCATGCCCAACCTCCGCCTCGAAGGCCTGATGACCATGGCCCCGCTGACCATGGACAAAGACATCGTCCGAAGCTGCTTTGCCCGCGCCCGCGAATTGTTCGACGAGATGCGCACCGAAAAAGTGGCCGGCTCAAAATTCCGCCACCTGAGCATGGGCATGAGCCAGGATTACGAGCTTGCCATCGAAATGGGAGCGACCATGGTTCGCATCGGCTCTGCCATCTTCGCCTGATGCTGCGTGTTCCCCTTTTTTCGCATTTGCGTCCGATAACCCCAAACTCATCGTATTTTAACATTAAGTCCCCCCCGCACCATGTCGATGCAGTAAATAAGACTGGAATAAAATCCAGATATATTTGTTCTGCAATAACGGGTTCAGGAAACAATGGTAGAATTACAACCCACAGACACAGGGGTATTGAATGCCGCCACCGCCGGCCATATGCCGACCCTGACATTCGTATCCGACCGTCTGAGCCTGACCGACACGGTTCGCACACGCCTTGCCGCGCGTCAATGGTCCGGCCGGCTGATCGATCTGACCCGCTTCTTCGACGCTCAGCTCAACACCTTCAAGCCGGGTGCTGTCCTGCTGGATGCCGGCGACGTGCACCTCATCAACTGGAAGCAGCTCGACGACAAAATTCGCCTGCTGGACCAGGCCAACATCCCCGTCATTCTGCTCAACTGGCCCGTGTCGATGGAATTCAGCCGTTTTCGCCTGGCCTCCAAAATCCGCAGTTCCTCCATCGAAGAGGTCTGGGCCCGCATCGAATCGGCGATGTGCTTTGCCCTGGCCCTGGCCGAAATCCCCCAGCAGGAAGAGCAGCAGCGTCAGCTCCAGGAACAGCTCAAAATCGCCGGCGCCGTCCAGCGGAACTTCCTGCCCCAGACACTGCCGGCCACCGACAAGGTCCGCTTCGCCCATGTCTATCACCCCGCACAATGGGTCTCGGGCGATATCTTCGACGCCGCCCGCCTCGATGAAACCCACATCGGCTTTTACATCGCCGATGCCGTGGGCCACTCGGTGCCCGCCGCCCTGCTGACGATGTTTCTCAAACATACCGCCGTGCTGCGTGAAACACACGGCAATCAATATCACATTTTCCCTCCCAGAGAGGTCTTGAACCACCTCAATCGACAGATGATTCTGCAGCACCTCAAGGGCTGCCTGTTCGCCACCGCCTGCTGCTGCCAACTGAATACCGACACGATGGAACTGTCATTCGCCCGCGCCGGCCACCCTTACCCGCTGCTGCTGCGTCCCGGCCGGGAACCGCAGCAACTGCACAGCCGCGGAGGTCTGCTGGGCGTATTCGAGGAAATGGATTTCGAACAGGTCCTCGTCCCGGTCCAGTCCGGCGACAAGATTCTGCTCTACTCCGACGGCGTGGAACCGCTGATCGGCGAAGTGGACAACCGCGGCAAATTCCGATTCTCCGACCTGTTTTTGACCCTCTGCGACAGGCCCGTCATGTCCATGATGTCCACCCTCGAAAACGCCATCACCCGCTGGCGACGCAGCTCCGCCGAAGTGGACGACATCACCCTCCTGGCCGTCGAAATCCTCTAAACCTCCTGCCGTACATATACCCTAACCGTCCTATTTCGTAGAGCTTCCTCCACTTGAAATTTCGAATCAAATCCTCCCATGTCATCCACCCCGTCCAGAAAGTCTATATTATCCTGCACATCCTTAATCGTAAATCGGCAATCGACAATCGTCAATTCCTGCCTCGCCCTTATTTTCATGTATTCTCTTGCGGAATATAATCCGGCCGAACCGGCGAAAATATCTCAATGGCCACCGAATCCTCAAGGATTTCCGCCCCATGACTCACCCCCGGCGGGATACACCACGAATCCCCCGGCCGGGTATCATGCCGCGTCTGCCCAATCGTCAACACAATATGCCCCCGGACGAGATACCCCGTCTGTTCATAGGGATGACTGTGCCCCGGCAGCACGCTGCCCCGCCCAAGCACAAACTCCGCCATCAGCATCCGCTCGCCAAACACCAGCGTCTTCTGCCGTATCCCCGCCAGCGGCTCAACATATCCCGCATCACTGTGTTTTGTATAAGATAGAGTCTTCATCGCAATCCTTTAATTTCTTGACGCAAATCCGTAAATCTGAAATTTCAAATCTTCTGTTTAACCATCCATATCGACCAGGCTTTGGCCTCAATGGAAAATTGAAATTGAAAAATGAAAAATCTAACTCCCAATCGACAATCGAAAATCATCAATCTACAATCCCCCCCGTGCCTGCCCAAATTGCGTAGGGCGCGACCTGCTGGCGTCTTTTGTTTCTTGCATTTCAATTTGCGATTATTTCGTGCCTCGGTTTTAGAAACATTACAAGTCTTCACTCATTTAGACTTTTTTCCTGACGTAATATTATAACAAGCATGCTTCCATTAGCACCTTATTTATACCTGCCGCTGCCAGATTCAAATATCCTACATTCGGAGCAAAGTATTCTCTATGCTCTTTTCCTATGTAGAATTGTTTTTCTGCTTTCTGTTTTGCAGAATTCATTTGATATTTTATTGTAAGAGTACCATTCATATATTCTAAATGAGAAGAATTGCACGCTGTACTATAATGTCCAACTGAATGATCATCTCCGGAACTAAACTCTACGACAGGTCTTTCAAAATCCTCAAGAACATCTGCCAAAGCAATGATGCACCCCAAAGGATCGACGCCAAAATGCAATTGTAGCTGTTGATTTTCTGGCGGACTCTCGGTTCCCTTGTCGCCCCAGTAAATTTTCCCCATATCGTGCATCATAATTCCCATCGCAGCCCACTCAACACAGAATTGTCGAATAGGGTGAATCTTTAAGTTTGGAAATTCTCTCAGGGCGTCATTGAAATACAAAAAACCGATTGCACCCGGAAAACCATGCGTTTCTCTCAATGAGAGCGATGTGAGATTTTTGAGTCGTTGATGCCATGTGGCCGGAACATCTCTATCCAATAAATGATATCCATTCAAAGGGCAAAACATCAACCTTTGCCCAAATTGACGAATAATATTATCCGCATCATCCGTAGGCGACTCGATTTGTTGACCGCCGGGGTATCGTAATTTGCTTGCCAGTATATTTACATATTGCCAGGGATAACCCATATCATGAAATGTCGCGGCCAGACAGGCTGCTTCAATAAATAACGCTTTCCACATCTCTTTACTGAGAGCGCTTTGGCCAAACCAAAGATTGCTGTCAGCGTTATCCATTACGTGTGTATCAATCAGATACTTCTTAAGATATCTTGTCCCACTCCAAGTAAGTATCTGGTTTACGCTTAGATCAAGTAAAGATTCATTGCCAATTTTAAATGCATTGTTACTATTTCCGAAACCAAGCAGCTTTAAAACAATATAAGCCGTCAAAGGCTGATGAAGAGCATGATCTCTTTGAAACTTATGCCAATCAACAATAGCAAGCCAATCCTCGGCAAGTACCTCTGGAAGAATAAATTTATATGCGGGGAAGGCTAATTGGGCATAATCCAAAGTTCTGCTTTGAACAGGATACACTTTCCTGTAGTACTCCTTTCCTACCCGGTGGGATAATTCCCTAAAAGCTTTTTCGTAACTATTCCTTTTTTTATCATGTTCTTTTTCAATGGCACTGTATTGAACTTTATTCACAGAAATATACGGTTGAAATCCGCATGGCGGATAAAACGCTCCTGTTTGCAATAAATACTGATAGTCTTGATAGCTAAATTCCATTTCTGTTTATCTCCCACTTGTCAATAACGGATATTGTCCCTATTTCCGTTGAAATTCCTTTTTTGCAGTCAAGGTAAGCCTTACTTTACGCCACATCTGTTTTCTTGTCAATCTCCTGATTTAATGCTTTTTGAAGCAAGGGTATTTGGCGATA
>Ga0228536_1000701_pt1 | contig 52024 bp, 48 predicted proteins | sample SJ1Smetagenome_FD_168611 | JGI IMG/M metagenome (GOLD analysis project Ga0228536, IMG submission 168611) | Enriched culture of PCE-dechlorinating microbial communities from Ithaca, New York, USA - SJ1.S | ecosystem: Engineered > Modeled > Simulated communities (microbial... > Unclassified...
TAGCCATTCTGATGGTACGATATATGCGACGATTGTCCATAGGTATCCTCCTGTTCTTCCTTGCCAGGAAAAAACATAGTTTACCTGATATGGCAGTCGTCATTTGTTAAAGTGTCCGGTAATCAATATTTTGATAGGAATAAGGTGGAATGAATAGAAATGCCCCTTAACGGTGAGAATAACACTATTCAAATCACGAAAAAAACGAAAACAATTGGGAGGTTATATGGACGTCATCAAAGTAAAAGCGAACTCCCGCACTGCAGCAGTGGCCGGGGCAATTGCAGGAGTAATCCGCGAACACAAGCATGCTGAAGTACAGGCAATTGGGGCTGGTGCTGTCAACCAGGCTGTAAAGGCGCTGGTACTCGCCAAAGGTTACCTGGCAGAAGACGGTATTAACGTGGTTTGCGTGCCCGAGTTCGTGGATGTGGAAATTGATGGAAAGGTGCGCACGGCGATCAAGCTGGTTGTCGAACCACGCTAAACGCAATCTTTCAGGGGGAGAAACTCCACAACACGCAGGATAACCCAGATTACAGGAGGAAGATGGGTTTCTACATGGGTGTCTATAATTCTGTCATTTCATCGGCCTGAAAAATCACTTCATCTTTGCCAGTGAGTTTTTCTTGAACCTTGCGTGTCACCAGGTCAAAATGGCGAGAATGCGCCACATAATCCAGGTCGTCGGCGGGCACTGTGAGCACCGGGCACAGTGTGAAGTTTCCGATCCATTTCTCATACAACTGGTTTAGTTGATCGAGGTAATCAGGTGTGATGGTGCGTTCATAGTCGCGGTCGCGCAGGGCAATGCGTTTCATCAATGTGGGAACTGAGGCGCGCAGATAGATTAACAGATCGGGGGCGGGCAAAAACTGGGTGAGGGTGCGGTAAAGCGTCCAATAGGTTTCAAAGTCGCGGGCGCTCAGCGCTCCTTGCAGGCTCAGGTTTTGTGCGAACACCTCGGCATCTTCATAGATGCTGCGATCTTGAATGACCGAACCGGAAAAACGCAGCAACTGCTGGTGAATTTGCAGGCGGTGGGTGAGAAAAAAGATTTGCGAGTGAAACCCCCAGGCGGGCATGTTTTTGTAAAAATCAGTCAAATAGGGATTTTCAGCCACCGGTTCATAGAAGGGCTCCCAGTCTAAACGCTGGCACAGCAAGCGCACCAGGGTTGATTTTCCCACGCCAATGTTTCCGGCCACCGCCACAAATTTTTTCATTTTTGCCTCCGTCAAAGGTCATTATACTGAATTTACTCCAGGTTGCCAGCTTGATAATATTCTGATAATTGTCGCTGCGAGGAGGGCTGTAGCCCGACGTGGCAGTCTCAAAAAAAGAGATTGCCACACCCCGAAAAAACATCGGGGCTCGCAATGACACACAGGCGGCAACTTGAGTTCGTTTACATAAAATGGAAAAAGATACTTTGGTAAATACAAAAATCCCCGCCTGGATTGGACGGGGATTTGATTTGACACAATTAGAGGATTTGAGCTTTTATGCCTGGGAAATGGCTTCGACCGGGCAAACCTCCACGCATTTCGCGTGATCCTTGCATTTTGCAGCGTCAATCACATGATAGCCTTCATCAGCTTCGGAGATGGCTTCTTCCGGGCATTCTGCTGCACACGAGCCGCAGTTAATGCAGACGTCGGGATCAATTTTATACGCCATGGGATCATCCTTTCATTACGAGAATAGTTTACATCCTGTAATAAAGATTAACATAACCTGACCATTTTTGTCAACGGATTTAAGATGATTTTTTGTCATTCTTTCATATTCAGAATGTCACAAATTTGATGCCACCTTTCAGGTTTGTGGGCTGTAACTGGTATCAAATCATGCTCATTTTGTTATAATCACCTTTAATCCTTTGCTTTTCCATCCATACCATGAGCGAACAAGACCCAACGGGCAAATCACTGGTTTCTGAAAGGTTTTCACGGCGAAAATCGTTGTGGTTTGTGTTGTTCATGCCGTTGGCGCTGCTGTTGATGGTCAGTTGCAGCCTGTTTCCCCTGCGCCTGCCTTTTGCCATTCCCTTCCTGGACCGCTTTTACCAGGGTGAACAAAGTTCCAATCAACCGGTGTTGACCCTCACCGCCATTTTGCAACAGCTCACCCTGCCTTCCGATCAAAACGTCATCCCTTCGATCACACCGGGCAGGCTGACGCGCGCCGCCAGCACCCAGACCGCCGTGCAGGGGCAAACCGACCAGCCGCAGCCGCTGGATGATGGTGAAGGCACAGCCGGTTCTCAGACTGGCACGCTGGCGGCCAGCGGCACGCCGCGCCCCACCGGCACGCAAACCCGCGTGCCCACCTCCACCTGGTATATCTATTACTTCCCCACGCGCACTTCGGTGTCCAGCAACTATACGCGCACGCCTACCCGAACCCTTACCCGCACGGTGACTCGAACACCCACCAGAACCCTGACGCCAACCGTAAACCTATCGGCAACATCGGCTGCAGAAACTGCTGTCTTTACAAAGCAGACACAAACAGCAGCGGTAAGTACCCAGAGGGCAGCTGCCTGTAGTACATTACCGGATATCATTGCCTATAATGCCGATGCAAATAGCGATGGCGCACAAGACTTGATATTAACCGATTCCGAGAAAATTTGCTGGCAGTTGTTATTTGCGGGAAACAGCGGATTGCAGCCGTTATTGAATGACTGGTCACCGGACGGATCAAAAATTGTATTTGAATCGGTTGGTGGTTTGTATTCGATTAATGCTGATGGAACCGGCTTTACCCCAATTTCAATATCATTGAGCGGTTCAAAAAGCCAGGCAGCCTGGTCATCAGACGACTGGATTGTTTTTCGCAATGTATCCGGCGGAGAATCAGATATTTACCGTGTGAAATCTGACGGTAGCAATCTTCAGCAATTAACCAGTGGTGTATCAAATGCCAGCAATCCTGATTTATCTCCTGATGGAAGTAAAGTGGTGTTTGTTTCAGATCGCGACGGCAGTGCAGATTTGTACATCCTGACCATCGACGGAGAAATAACCCGCCTCACCAACACCACTCAACTGGAAGATACTCCGCGCTGGTCGCCGGATGGGGGCAGCCTGTTGTTTGCCCGCCGCGAAAGTTCAAGCGCGAACCCCGATATTTTTAAGATAACAACCTCTGATTGGATTACTACCAGGGTTGATAATACCGATTTCACTAATTTAACGGGACATAATTCATCCGACAGCCAGCCTGACTGGTCGCGCGACGGCAGCCAGATCGTGTGGATATCCGACCGTGATTCAGGAAATGATATTTACGTCACATCCAGCAGCGGCGGCGGCGCACAGGCAAAAATCAATAACGGCACCAGCGGCGAGCAGCGCCCGCGCTGGAAGCCCTAGTCAGAACCATTTTTTTCTTCCTGCCAGTCTTCCAGCCCTTCCCCTTCCGGTTCCAGGTGAACATAGGCGCGGTCGACCTCGGGAATTTCTTCCAGGTGTTCAATAATTTCATCGTTGATGCGGTGAGACTCTTCAAAACTGAGGTTGGCGGCCACATTGACGTGCATATCGACCACCAGGCGCGGGCCTGAATATTCGGCAATGGTCTGATGCACCTGCTGCACCCCTTCCACTGATTCGGCGGCTTTAACCAATTGCTGGCGCAGTTCTGCGGATGCGCCCGAACCGGTCAGAAAATTGAGATTCTCTCGACCTGCGCGAATGGCGCTCAGGAAAATGTAGGCTGACACAAGCAGGCCGGCGGCGGGGTCGAGCAGCGGGTGAAGGTAAAACGAACCCAGTGCGCCCACAAAAGCCGCTGATGAGGTCAGCACATCATTCAAATTGTCGCGGGCAGTGGTGCGCAGGGTGGGGCTGTTGAGGTGTATGGCAAGCTGGCGAATGAGCAGGAACATGCCGGCTTTGAGTGCGGCGCTGGCCAGCAGGGTGAGCGTGGGCAAACCCGGCTGAATGGAAAGCCCGCCTTGCATGAAGCGCTCAATGGATGTGCGCGCGGCCTCATAGCCTGCCAACCCCATTGAAAAAGTGATGGCCATGCCCACCAGCGGTTCAAAGCGCCCGTGTCCCTGCGGGTGCGACAGGTCGGGCGGGCGCAGCGCCACCCATATTCCCAGCACAATCAGCAGTGAATAAGCCACATCTGATACCGAATTGGCGGCATCGGCGTACAGCGCAGCGCTGTTGGAAAAATAGGCGGCCGCTCCTTTGCCCACCGCCAGAAGAACATTGCCTGCCAGCGTGATGATCAGGGCGCGGGTATACAGCTTATTGTTTTGTGAATCGGGCTCGTAATTGCGGGTCCATTGCATGATATACGCTTTCTAAACACAAAGAGATATTCATTATATGAGAATTGGACGTTTTTTTGAATATTTGGATACATTTCATGATTGTGTTGGATTAAAAAAAAGACCACGCAGGTAAAATAACCGCGTTGGTCTCGCTGAAAAAGCGTCCCATGTGACTGGGCAGCTAATCCCCAACGATTGAAGTGTACTCGAAAAGATTAAATACGTCAAACGGTGCGATCGGGCGCACCATGCTGCTTTTTTCACTGCGCGAATTTCGCAAAGGCAAGGCTTTTCTTATTTTCTTTGCGGTTTAAACAATAGATTCAGATATGACCTGGCAGAGAATCAGGGTGGGGTGCGTTTTAACCCCAATCTTTGTATAATAAAACTACTTTCACTGGAGATTTTTTCATGACCGATCAGATGGATCCACACATCCCGCAAAACGGCGAAGATTTTTATATCGTGGTGGATGTGGAAACCGCCGGGCCCACACCCGGGGCGCATGCCCTGCTGTCGATTGGCGCCTGCACACTGGGTGAACCGCGGCAAACATTCTATAGCGAACTGCAGCCTGATGCTGAAGAAGTGGCAGAAGATGCCATGCAGATTCACAAACTATCGTTCGACGCCCTGCGCCGCGAGGGGCTGCCGCCGAAGCAGGCGCTGGCGCAATTTGCCAGTTGGATTGACCGTGTGCGCCCTGAAAACTCAAAAGCGGTGTTCACCGCGTTCAACGCACCCTTCGACTGGATGTTCATCCAACATTATTTTCACAAATACCTCGGCTTCAATCCCTTTGGACACAAAGCGCTGGATATCAAAGCGTATTACATGGGGGTGTACGGCGTCTCCTGGTCGGAGACCTCGCACAACACGGTCAGCGCAAAACTGACCCACAACCGGCAGCTTCCGCATCACGCGATGCAAGACGCCATCATGGAAGCTGAATTGTTTGAGTTGATTCTGGCCGAATCGCTCAGAAAAGCGCACAAGGAGCCTGATCATGAAGGAACCGAACAACCCACATAACCAGGATTTACAATCCATTTTGGAATCAGCCCACCGCCTGGGTGTTGAAATGGACGAAGCGGAAGCCTTGCAATGGTTGAGCGCCATGATTGGCGAAGGACAGGACGACATCCAGGTGGATGAGAAAAGCGGCATTTTTGGGCACCGCATCACCCTGCTCGATTTCAGCGACCGCGACCTGGCGCATTTTCGCAAAATTGGCAAGATTGTCGAATTTGAAGATATTCCCGGCAAGGTCGAAACTGCCCTGTCACTGTCGGGCTCGGCTGCGCAGTCGAAAATTCAAACCTATCCGGGAGACGCCGACTTTTTTGAGCGGGTGAATATCATTGCCCCCACGCGCGACGAAGCCTGCGATATCTTGAGCCAGATCATGCGCGACAAGGCGCTGTCTACCCTGTCGGGCAAAACGCACACCCTCATCGAGGTCAAGTTTGGCTCCTACCCGGTGGACATGCGGCGCGGCGATACGCTTCACAAAGCTGGCACGCCCATTGCCTGGATGCCCAACGAAATCGACGACGGCAAAATCACCGGCGTGGGTGTTGACGGCGCCGCTGTTGAGTTCACCTGGCACGATGCCTCCCGCGACCCCGGCTGGTGCAAGCTCGACTGGGTGGTGGCCGACACCAACCGCATGAAATTGGTGAACGCCAGCAACATGCTGGATGTAACCTGGGAAGCGCCCGACGGCAGCATCACGCCTCTGGACGGCTACCTGGACGCCTATTTCCAGGAGGTGTACCTGGACGCTTCCTCGGTGCCCATCTTCAGCAAGCTGGTGAAACACGTGTCCGATGATGCCCTGGACGATTATGTGCGCGCCCTGGAGAAGGAAGTGCACAAATACGTGACCAAGAGCCCCAATTTTGGCAAGGTGGCCAAGCGGCTCTACAACATCTTCCGCCTGACCGGGCGCTACACCGACGCCGCCTATTTGCGCGAATTGTTCGACGAACCCGCCACCGTGCTGTATCAGATCGGCGCGCTGGTGCGCACCGTGGATGAGAGCTTTCAACCCGGCTCACAAATTGACCGCGCGTCCATTCTCAACCAGGCTGACGAGTTGATTCTCTCCGTTACTGACGTGCTGGAGGGTGAGCAGGAAAAAGCAATCATCCGCCTGCTGCTGCGTTTCCGCGGCTTTTTGGCTGACGATGTGAACCGCGGCACGCTTTCACCGCAGGCCGAGGCCGTGAGCGCCGAGATGGTCAACCTGGTCAACAACTTCTTCTACGAGAAGCTGACCGGCGTGCCGACCATCAAAGAATACCTGGATAACATGGTGACGCCATGACCGACCGGCTGGATGATTTTCAAGCATATCGCGCGCGCATGAACGAGCGCATTCTCTCCATTGACCACCAGGGCATCAAGCGCTTTTTCAACCTCGACACGGCCGCATACCGCCCCGGCGCGCTGGACAGCAAGACCAAAGAACTTCTGGGATTGACCGCCTCGATGGTGCTGCGCTGCAACGACTGCATCGATTATCACATTTTGCAGTGTGTCGATGCCGGCTGCACAGACGAGGAATTGTACGAGGCGTTCAACGTGGCGCTGGTGGTGGGCGGCAGCATTGTCATTCCGCACCTGCGCCATGCGGTCGAGACGCTCGATCTGCGCCGTGCACATTTGGATTAGTTCAAAGTAGTGAGCAATTTCTCAATACTTTCTTCCTTCCATCGGGTATAATCGATAGAAGATGAGAAGGGCTCGCTTCCTTTTTTTGTTAATGATCTTATTGGTTGGTCTTTCTGCATGCACGTCTGCTGAACAAACCAACACGCAGTCCGATTCCACCACTTCAACATACATTGAAAATAAGGGCTCCGACACCATTGTCAACCTGGCGCTGGCCTGGGCTGAAGCCTACCAGGCGCTGCACCCCGAGGTGCGCATTTCGGTCACCGGCGGTGGCAGCGGCACCGGTTTGGCGGCGCTGGCCAACGGCACGGTGGATATTGCCAATGCCTCGCGCCAGATTAAATCTGAGGAGCAGCAGCTTGCCGAGAATGCCGGTTATAACCCGGTGGAATTTGTGATTGCCCGCGATGCCATTGCGGTTATTGTGCACCCTGAAAACCCCGTAAACCGTTTGACCCTGCCGCAAATTTCTCAGATTTTCAGTGGAAAGATCAACAACTGGAAAGAACTGGGCGGCGACGACCGTCCGATTGTGCGCGTTTCGCGCGAAACCAATTCGGGCACGCATGTCTATTTTTTAGAATCTGTCATCCGCATGGATAGCAAAGAAGACAAGACCATCTTCTCAGCCGATACACTGCTGCTGCCCTCATCCGAGGGCATTATTGCCGAGGTGAGCGATAATCCCAACGCCATTGGTTATGACGGGCTGGGATATGTGACCGATAATGTCAAGGTGCTGGCAGTGGCTTCAGGAGAAGGCGCGGTTTATATCAAACCTTCGGCTGGCACGGTAAACAACGGCTCCTATCCCATAGCGCGCGAATTGTATATGTACACTAAAGACACCCCCCAGGGTGTTATTCTGGATTATTTAAACTGGGTGCGATCCAGTGAGGGGCAGGCCATTGTCAGTGAGCTGGGATTTGTGCCGTACAAAGTAATGGAGAATTAATTGTTTTAGTATGAACCGCCGCGAAGAAGTTAAGGAACTGATCATCACACGCATTATTCAGGCCGCCGGCTACCTGAGTATTTTATTCGTGGCGTTGATTTGCCTGTTTTTGATCCGCGAGGGATTGCCGGCGCTTTCCGAGGTACCTCTCAGCAGCCTGCTGGGTACCCGCTGGTATCCCATTGAAGACTATTTTGGTATTTTGCCCCTGTTGACCGGCTCGTTGATTGTGACCCTGGGTGCGGTGTTGATTGCCGTGCCGCTGGGGGTGGGCACCGGTGTTTATATTGCTGAAATTGCCCCCACCTGGGCCAATGAAATTCTTAAACCTATGATTGAAATACTGGCCGGCATTCCCTCGGTGGTGCTGGGTTTCATGGGCATCCTGGTGCTTTCGCCTTTCCTGCGTCAGTCATTCAACCTGCCCACCGGGCTCACCGCATTCACCGGCAGCCTGCTGTTGGGATGGGCGGCCATCCCCACCATTGTTTCGGTTACCGAAGACGCTATGAATGCCGTGCCGCGTTCTTACCGCGAGGCATCGCTGGCGCTTGGCGCCACGCGCTGGCAAACCATCTGGGGCGTCACAGTTCCGGCGGCGCGCACTGGCATTTTAACCGCGATGATGCTGGGCATGGGGCGCGTGATTGGCGAAACCATGGCTGTGATGATGGTGACCGGTAACGCCCCCACGCTGCCTGCTGGTTTGAATGCGCTCTTCCTGCCGGTGCGCACCATGACAGCCACCATTGCCTCAGAAATGGGTGAAGTGGCCAACGGAAGCACCCACTATCATGTGCTGTTCTTTATTGGGCTGGTGTTGTTTACTCTGGCGCTCATTATTAACATTGTTGCATTTATGGTCAGCCACCAGCGTGTCAAGCGCGCCGAACGGCTGCTGTCATAAAGGGCTTTCATGGAAGAGAAAAAATCGTATTTCGATATGGTGCGCGGCCAACAAAAAGGCTTATCCTCACAACAGCGTGAAAAAGTTGGGCAGGCTTTCCTGTCTTTGGTGGGTGTGATTACGGTGCTGCCCATTGTGGCGCTGCTGGTGTATATCATTCTCCAGGGAGCGCCGGCTATCAGTTGGAAATTTATTACTGCCATGCCGTCTGACGGCATGCGTTCCGGGGGTATTCTGCCCGCCATCGTCGGCACATTTTATTTAACCCTGGGAACGGCGTTGTTTTCCATTCCACCCGGCATTGCTGCCGCAGTTTATCTTTCAGAATATGCGCCCGATAACCGCTGGACGCGCCTGATCCGTATTACCATGATCAACCTGGCGGGTATCCCTTCGGTGGTGTATGGCTTGTTTGGTCTGGGGTTGTTTGTGCTGTTTCTCAAATTTGGCACCAGCATTTTAGCGGCTTCGCTCACCCTGTCGATCATGACCCTGCCGGTGATCATCAGCACCGGTGAAGAGGCGCTGCGCGCGGTGCCCAGCAGTTTTCGCACGGTGAGCATCTCGCTGGGTGCAACCAAATGGCAAACCATCCGCAACATTGTGCTGCCGCAAAGCCTGCCCGGCATCATCACCGGGGTCATTCTGGGCTTGCAGCGCGCCGCAGGTGAAACCGCCCCCATCCTGTTCACCGGGGCGGCGTTCTTTTTGCCGCGTTTGCCGCAGTCGCCGTTCGACGCCACCATGGCGCTGCCCTATCACCTGTTTGTCATTTCAACCCAGGTGCCGGGCATGCCGATCCAAATTCAGTACGGCACCGTGCTGGTGCTGCTGGTATTTGTGCTGGGTATGGAGTTGATCGCCACCGTCATTCGTTCCCGTGCCCGCGCTCGGCGGCAGTGGTAAATTTTTTGAACCGCTAAGGCGCGAAGAACGCGAAGAAAAATAATAAAAGAAAACTTGGCGCTCTTAGCGTCTTTGCGGTGAGAAAGAAACCGCTAAGGCGCGAAGGATACAAAGAAAGTTGAAAAACCTTAACGCCTTGGCATCTGGACGGTGAAGAAATGGACATCGAAGAAATTGGAAGGCAAATCATTGATGCGGTCGTAAAGGTTCATAAATCTTTGGGACCCGGTTTGTTAGAATCTGCTTATCAAACTTGCCTGGCTTATGAACTTCGTCAACGAGGTCTGGATGTTAAATGTGAAGTACCTCAGCCGGTAAAGTATGAAAATTTGTTAATTGATGCCGGTTATCGATTGGATATGTTGGTAGAAGATATGGTTATTATTGAGAACAAAACGGTTGAAAGAGTGTTACCCATTCACGAAGCTCAATTGTTAACCTATCTAAAGCTAAAAGATTGCCGCCTTGGGTATTTGATCAACTGGAATGTGCCACTTATTCGAAATGGAATTCACCGAATGGTGAATAAGTTGTAAGAGAAGTTGACTGTAAAATGATTAAAAAACTTAGCGTCCTTTGCGACTTTGCGGTGAAAATGAACTGCTAAGCCGCGAAGAATGCAAAGGAAATAATAAAAAAACTTGGCGCCCCTGGCGTCTTTGCGGTGAATAAAAGTGCAAACCTATAAGGCGCGAAGATCGCAAACGAATTTGAAAAGAAAAATTTGGCGCCCTTAGCGACTTTGCGGTGAAAAGGTAAGTATGGATAAGATTGTTATCGAACATCTGAGCTTGCGGTATGCCGACGGGGCTGAAAGCCTGCGGGATATCAACCTGAGAATTCCCGCCAACCAGGTCACAGTGATTTTTGGACCCGCTGGCGGGGGCAAATCGACCTTGCTGCGCACGCTTAACCGCTTGAACGACCTGACCGATTTGGCACAACAGACAGGGCGGGTGTTGATTAATGGTGAAAACATATTAGACCCGGATTATGATGTGATTGAACTGCGCCGCAAAGTGGGCATGGTGTTCTCACGCCCTGTTACCTTGCCGCTCAGCATTTACGAAAACCTTGTATATGGACTGCGCATGGCCGGTGAAACCAGTAAAACCCGCCTGGATGAAGCGGTGGAGTGGTCATTGCGCCAGGCGGTGTTGTGGGATGAGGTGTACGACCGGCTGGATACTCCGGCCAACGACCTGTCGGGCGGGCAAAAGCAGCGACTTTGCCTGGCGCGCACCCTGGCGCTGAGACCCGAAGTGATTCTGCTGGATGAACCCACCTCGGCGCTCGACCCGGTTTCGACGGCAAAAATCGAGAGCGTGCTGCAAGACCTGAAAGAACAGTTCACCATCATCCTGGCGCCGCACAACACGCAACAGGCCGCCCGCACGGCTGATTTTGCCGCCTTCTTCTTGCAGGGGGAATTGATTGAAACCGCACCGGGTAAAGATATTTTCATGCGCCCGCGTGAAAAACGCACCCAGGAATATGTCGAAGGGCGCTTCGGGTAGATTTATTTTGCTCCCACAATTTGATTAAAAAAGTTGGCAATACGGTAATACAACCCCGGGTTGAATTTCTCAAACCAGGTGTTTGACCCGCTGAATGATAGGAAAATTCCGGTTGCCAGGCTGAAAAACAGCAGCACGCAGCACAACAGGTTGAAACAACGGCGCAGACCGGGGCGCTTTTGCAGCGCGCTTTGAACCTGCCACATGCCCCAGCCGCTGAGCAGCGCCGCCAGCGGAAAGAAATCTTGCATGTAGCGCATGGTTGAAGCGATGAATGCTACCAGGATGCCAAAGGCCAGCAGGGCAGCGCCGCTGAGGGTGATGCTCCACCAGGTGAACTGAAATGTTTGCCCGTTTTTTTTTGAAAACAGCGCGGCAAGAACGGGAATTGGGCTGAGCAGGATGAAAGGCGCGCAGGTCAGCAGGCCGGCAATCGGTTCGGGGTAATAATAATCGGGCGGCAGGTGGATGAAGAACGGCCACATGCTTTCGTTGATGTAAGGTGTGGAGACAAAGGGGAAATAATCCAGGTGAAAGCGGGGAAGCCGCACCAGGTAGGAATACAAATTGGGGATGACAAAATTGATGGAAAACAACACATCAGCCTTGCCCGGTGTGGCCGGCCCGGTGAGTTGGTATTGGAATCCGTTATCCAGAATGGAACCAAAACGGATATAGTTGAAAGCCATCTGCAGGGCGGCGATGCCGCAAAAAGGCAGCAGGAAACAGGCGCTGTCGCGCAGAAAAGCCCGGCCTGGTTGTTTTTCACGCTTCAACAGGTAAACCAACACCATCACTGCCAGGAAGGTCACGGTGACGGCGGCATCCATGCGGCAGCCGGGCGCCAGCGCCAGCAGCAGGCCGCCCAGGCAGAGTGAGACCTGGGGGTGTTTGGCGGAGGTCAGGGCAGTGAAAATGGCCCACAATCCGGCCAGGGTAAAACAGGCTCCTCCCATGATGGAAACTTCATAGACCGAAGGGCGTATCATCTGAAAAATGGGCGGCATGCTCAATCCGGCGAACAAAATGGGGGCAATCACCGCGCTGCCTTTCAGGTGGGGCGCAAACATTTTTCGCATGCGCAGTGTCAGGCCAGTGAAGAAAACAATCGACGCGCACAGAAACAACAGCACCAGCGATGCGTCGCTAATGGGCTGGCGGATGAAAGGTTTGATGAGAATCACCACCAGGGAAGGCGCCGCGCCCCAGTATAGGTAGTATTTGCCCTGGTAATATGAAACATCCCACAGGTAGTGAATGCCGGCCCGGTTCTCCACCCTGTAGGGGTCATCCAACGCGGCCAGTTCGGCAGGGGGTTCCACCAGCAGGTGCGTTTTGCCAGCCAGGAATCCCTGTGCCTGCATGTCGAAATAGAAGGTGCGCTGCGGCAGCTTCGTCCAGGTACCGGTGGTCAGGTACCACACGGTGAACAAAATCACCAGCGCCGCACTGCCCCAGCCGAACAGGCCGGCGGCGCGCTCCGCATCCTGGTTCAGCCAGGCGATGAACGGCAGGCGCTGCCACCAGGCTGAAATGCGGCCGAGGACTGAACCAATCCAGCGCAGGGCAGGCAGCGCACCCACCTGCTGTATGAATCGAGATCGGCCGAGCGCAGCGTAGATTTGGACAAGGTGTTTCCAGTAGTGCACCGCAAGCGCCAGGCAGATGATCAGGATGCCCAGCGCCAGCAGCGCAAAGCGGCCTTTGCCCCAGCCGGGGTCGTTGTCAATGCCCAACTCCACGGCGAACAGGGCAACCGCAGCCAGGAAAATTCCCAGCAGCAGGCTAAGAATAGTGGTGATTAATTGAATGGATAGGTATTTTTTGGGCATATTTCGGATCGTCTGTAAGGAAAGCAGGTAAACTGTCCATACCACCCTGAAGCAAAATTGTACTCCAATCTGGCAAAACGAACATTACGATCCGCTTACAAGATTTCACAGTACAATGAGACATGATGGATGAAACCCGTTTGATACAAATGCTGACAGAGAAGCAATTGGCGCCCGCCGCGCGCTATTTTGCACAAATTGGCTCGACCAATGACGAAGCCCTGCAGTGGGCAGCCGCTGATGCGCCCGACGGGGCGCTGGTGGTTGCCGACGAACAAACTGCCGGGCGCGGACGCCTGAACCGAAGCTGGGTCACCCGGCCGGGCGCGGCGCTGGCTTTCAGCGTCATCTATCGCCCAACAGATCGTGAAGCCGAATGCCTGCACCTGTTTTCGCCACTGGCGGCGCTGGCGCTGCACAGCGCGCTGCAAAACCTGTGGCAATTGCCGGCCCAGATCAAGTGGCCCAACGATGTGCTGCTGCAGCGCCGCAAAACCGCCGGCATTTTGGCCGAAGCCGCCTGGCTGGGCAGCCAGTTGCAGGGCGTGGTGGTGGGAGTGGGCATCAACGTGCTGCGAAGTTCCGTCCCGCCCGATGGCGAGGTGATGTTCCCGGCGACCAGCGTGGAACACGCCCTGGGGCAGCCGCCTGACCGGCTGGAACTGTTGTGCGCCGTGCTGCGTGAGCTGCAAACCTGGCGCGCCCACCTGGGCGCCCCGGCATTTTTCGATGCCTGGCGGAAAAACCTGGCTTTTGTGGGCGAGCCGGTGTGTGTTGATCAATCGGGCAATATTCAATGTGGAACCCTTTCTGGTATTGACGGGGAGGGGAATATCCTGCTAAGATTAACTGACGGGCAAATTGCGCAGTTCGCCGCGGGAGACATTTCGCTGCGTCCGCTAAAGGCAGCCTGATTTGGAGGTGGATGAATGCTGGATGATCTGAGAAATTCGTTGATGGACCCCTACGACGAAGAAGAGGTGCATGAAGAAAAGCCGCAGCGCCAGGCCCAAAAAGCTACCAAAAGCAGCACAGAAAATTTTTTGGGAATGACGGCCGCCCAACGGTTTATTGTTGCCCTGATGGTGTTATTGATGGTATGTTTGCTGGGCGCGTTTTTCTTGCTGGTAACCGGGAAGATTGCCCTGCCAATTTAGGTTTGCGAAAATTCACAAGTAACGCCCCTTCGGTGTGCATCAACCTGCCTGGTTGAATCGATCCGAAGGGGCGCTGTGATTTAAAGACAGGTTAATGCTGGCGAATCAGTCTTGCGCGCCGTTACCCTCTTCAGCGTTATTTTCTTCGCTATCGTCGTTTTCTTCGTCCAGTTCGTCCAGAATTTCGTCTTCCAGGTCGGCATCCAGATCATCACCGTTGGTTTCAGGCAGGGCGCTGAGGGCTGCGCTTTCCTGACCGGCGCCATTCTCATAGGTTTCACCATTTTGGCCGTTTTCGGGCACAATGCGCGCCAGTGAAGCCACCCGGTCGCCTTCCTGCACGTCCATCAGGTGCACGCCGCGTGTGGCGCGTCCGCCAACATGAATGCCGCTCACTTTCAGGCGCAGCACCATGCCCAGGGCAGAAATGAAGGTAACTTCGTCTTCTTCTTGCACCACGCGCGCCGAGGCAATTGGCCCGGTGGCGGGCAGGTAGCGCGGGCTGGCGGTGTGCACGCCTCGCCCGCCGCGGCTGTGGGCGGGGTAATCTTCCAGCCTGGCGCGTTTGCCGTAACCGCGTTCGCTCACCACCAGCAGGTAACCTTCCGGTTCCAGCACCTCAACCGATGCCACCCGGTCGCCCTTGCGCAGGCGAATGCCGGTCACACCGGCGGCCTGGCGCCCCATGCAGCGAATTTCTTTTTCAGCGATGCGCAGGGCAAAACCCTGCTCGGTCACCAGGATGATCTCGTCTTCACCGCTGGTGAGGCGCACCCAGTTGAGCTCGTCGCCCTCGTTGAGCGTGATGGCGATCAGGCCTGACGGGCGCACATTGGCAAACTCTGCCAGAGGCACGCGCTTCACGCGCCCCAGCACGGTGGCCATGGTCAGGTAGTTGGCTGAATCGAACTGCGAAACCGGCACAGCGGCGGTGATGTGCTCATCGGCGCCCAGGTTCAGGATGTTGACGGTGGGGGTGCCGCGGTCGGTGCGTCCTGAATCGGGAATCTGGTAGGCGCGCTCCGAATAGACCTTGCCGCGGTCTGAGAAGAACAAAATGGTGTCAAGCGTGCGGGCGTGCAACATGGTGAGCATTTCGTCCTCGCCGCGCAGGCCCTGCCCACTGGCGCCGCGTCTGCCGCGCCCGCGCAGGCGGTGGGTGTCCAGCGACACACGTTTGATGTAGCCGCGCTGGGTCAGGCTGATCAGCACGGCTTCGTCAGCCACCAGGTCTTCTTCGCGCAGTTCGCTGCCGCCTTCGCGGCTGATGCGCGTGCGGCGCGCATCGCCGTATTTTTCGCTCATTTCCAGCAGGTCAGTTTTAATCACATCCAGAATCTTGCCGGGGTTGGCCAACAGTTCTTCCAGGTCGGCAATGATCTGCATGGTTTCGCGCTGTTCGTCTTCAATCTTCTGGCGCTCAAGAGCGGCCAGGCGGCGCAGTTGCAGGTCGAGAATGGCCTGCGCCTGCACTTCGCTCAGTTTGAAGCGTTCCATCAGGCGGATTTTGGCCTGTTCGCCGTCTGGCGATTTGCGGATGGTGTCGATCACTTCGTCGAGGTTGGCCAGGGCAATCAACAGGCCGTCCAAAATGTGCAGGCGGCGGCGGGCTTTATCCAGTTCAAATTGCGAGCGGCGGGTGATCACATCTTGCCGGTGCTGGATGAAAACGTGCAGGGCGTGCTTGAGCGACAGGGTGCGCGGTTCACCGTCGACCAGCGCCAGCAACTGCACGCCAAAGGTTGATTGCAGCGGGGTGAACTTGTATAACTGGTTGAGCACCTTGCGCGGCTGCGCGCCGCGTTTTAATTCAATCACAATGCGCATGCCCTGGCGGTCTGATTCGTCGCGCAGGTCTGAAATGGCGTCGATTTTGTCACTGCGCACCAGTTCGGCAATGCGTTCAATCAGGGTGGTCTTGTTCACCTGGTAGGGAATTTCGGTGATCAGGATGCGGTGACGGCCGCTGCTGGTTTCTTCAATGTCTGCCTTGCCGCGCACAATCAGGCGGCCTTTGCCGGTGCTGTAGGCCTGGCGGATGCCTTCGTTGCCGATGATGATGCCGCCGGTGGGAAAATCGGGACCGGGCAGGTGTTTCATCAAATCATCCACGGTGATGTCGTCTATCTTTTCATAGTTGTCGATCAGGTGAACCAGCGCAGCGCACAATTCTTTCAGGTTATGCGAAGGAATGTTGGTGGCCATGCCCACCGCGATGCCCGATGTGCCGTTGAGCAGCATGCTGGGCAGGCGGGTGGGCAGCACAACCGGCTCTTGCAGGGTGCCGTCAAAGTTATCGATGAAATCGACCGTGTTTTTATCGATATCGGCCAGCAATTCTTGCGCCATGGCATCCAGGCGGGCTTCGGTGTAACGCATGGCCGCCGGCGAGTCGCCGTCGATGGAGCCGAAGTTACCCTGTCCGTCCACCAGGGTGTAACGCATCGAGAAATCCTGCGCCATGCGCGCCATGGCGTCGTACACGGCAAAATCGCCGTGGGGATGGTATTTGCCCAGCACTTCACCCACAATGCGGGCCGATTTTTTGTAGGGGGTGTTGGCGCGAATGCCCATGTCGTGCATGGCATACAGAATGCGGCGGTGCACGGGTTTCAGGCCGTCGCGCGCGTCGGGCAGTGCGCGCGAGACAATGACACTCATGGCGTAATCGAGATACGCGGTGCGCATCTCGTGATTGATTTCTACCTGCTGAACGTTTCCGATATCCATAAAAGTTCCTTCCATTTAATGCAACTTTGCAATAGATAATTATACCCGATGCAGCGCCTTGCCCCCGCTGGCGAATTGCACAAAATTTTCACCGGGTTGAGTCATTGTCAAAGTGCTTATCCTTTGCTATAATACAAGTCTCCCGGGCGCGTAGCTCAGCTGGTTAGAGCGCATGTATCACACACATGAGGTCGGGGGTTCGAGTCCCTCCGCGCCCACTCGCATCTCCCAATTGAGATGCGCTAAGCGGAGTAAGTCCGCATAAGGGCTGCTGTGAGCAATCACGGCAGTTCGCTTTTTAAGGTCGGGGGTCCCCGCAGGGGGGATGCTATCCCCAAAGGGGATGATATTCGAGCCCACACGCGCCCTGCATCTCCCAATTGAGATGCGCTAAGCAGATGGGATCCACAATTGGGTCACGTAGTGTTAATAAATTCAACGCTAAGTCGCGAAGGACGCTAAGAAATTAAAAAACTTTGCGATTTTGAGTTTTAATCGAATGATCCAGAATTTCCAATTTCCCCTCCCTTTGGGAGGGGTTAGGGGAGGGCAAGCCTTTGCAGAGACGACCACAGGTCGGGTGGGTTAGGAGCTGCTGTGAGCGATCACGGCAGTTCGGTTTTTAAGGTCGGGGGTCCTCTAAATCTAAAAAAGACCTCAAGGGTTTCCTAAAACCCTTGAGGTCTGGCCAAATACACAAAACACGCAAAGTCTAAACACCTTCGAACAGCTTCAACATCTTCAACCCCTCTTCGATGAAAGACGGCACCTCTTTAGCCGCGATGCGCTTGCCCGGCCGGTAAAAGAGCAGCTTGCCGGCCTGGCCTTCCACGCTCAACCCGCGACGCTGTGCAAAATAATCCAACAGGCTGCTGTGGAACACTTCACGGATGGCAACGTCTTCAACGCCTTCCAGCGCATAAGATTTTGAAAAATCGGGATGATTTTCAAAGTTGATATCTTCCATGCCGCCCAGGGCAGACTGGATTTTCGTGCCGATGTTTTCGGGGTGCAGGTAAAAGGTGGGCAGGTGCAGTTTCTCCGATTGCATAAGCAGCACAGTCTCAATTTGCGTGCGCTGGCTTTTGCGCTGCCCAAAAGTGGCGGAAAAATCAAACAGCGACAGGGTGGCGCCGTCCTTTTGAATACACAGCAGGTTGTGCACGCCGCGTCCATGCCCATGCGATGAGATGTCAAAGCCGTCCAGGTCTTCCAGGCTGACCTGCTCAGCGCTTTGTTGATAGCCTTGCTGAACGGCCAGCGCCAGAATATCCTTGCTTCGCTTTTGCTGGTTCAACAACGTGATGACCAGTACGACAATGACAAACAGAACCGTCAGCACCACAATTACGATTGTGAATGTATCCAATGGATAATCCTCCTGTCATCTAAAAAATTGGACAACGGTTTTTAGTTGAAATTGCTTAAGCTTTGATCATTGATCGCTTTAATGCCAGGCGGGCGCGTTCAGTCGTACTTCCATTCATTCACCCTACAGACTATTTAGAACAAGCAGGTTGCTGCTGCAAGCTGTTAAAAACAGTATACAGCAATCGAGCAAAAGGAAATACAGGTGTGAAAAAGTTTTTTTCAGAATGCCTGAAAGGGAAAGGAAAGAGCAGATCAAATGACATCCAAACACGAAATATGGAGGGTATTTAAAAAAGAATCCCAGATATGCTATTGCCGAATCGTTTACCCGCGAGATAACCACCCCTATTCTGTATAAAATAGGTGAATTGATTCGCAAATTTGATACAAAAAATCGAGTGAATTTTTGAGAGTAAATTAATCTAAGATTATGTCTGCCACTAGAAAAAATAGTATAAGTGTTCTGGTTTTGAGCCCTGCCTTTTTATACACTCATTGGCTCACGCTGTTAAAAGAATAAGGGAGTAAATTTATCCGAAATTTATAAATTATTACCCCCCTGAATCCTTTAGATGAAGATGTGAAAACCGATTATGAACAAGGCCGATTGATAATTATTTTCGAATCGGGCAAAGAAATTGTTTGAGGCTTACACAGGGTAGCTTCAAAAAATTGTTGTATGTTTTTCAGGGGTGGATTAAGAAAAAGTTTTCCCTGTAAAAAAAATTGAATAGTCTGGTTGGTTTGGTAGATTTCTTTAACATTGAAAGGAATGCGTATGGAACAAGAAACAACCAACAACAAACTCAGAAGGGTTCCTGGGAACCCTGGTTGCCATCCTGATTGCGGTGGTCACTGTGCTTGCCGCTCTGATCACCTGGCGCGCCTCGGTGATCGAAGATGCTTCAGGTGATGCAGATTATGACGGTTTGCGGGCGGCGGTGAATGCAGAAGAAACCAGGGCTTTGAATAACGTCAACGCCTATGAGAATTACGGCGCTTACACTGCATTCAAGCGTTACAGCGACCTGGGAGATTTGATTGCCGAAGATCAGGTGAGCGCCGCCAGCGAAGATGCCGCCATGCTGGTTGAGGCCGAGCGTGCCAATGCCCATGACCTGGCAATTGCCAATCAATTCCTGTTTCCGAACAAATTTCTCAATCGCGATAACAGCTATGCCTTGCAGCGGCAATTGGGAGAAATGTGGTCAGATGCTGCAAGGGAGAAAGACTTGATGCCTGAAGCGAAGTTTGCCGAAGCCGATTTCATGCGCTCCAAATCAACCAAGATGATGTTGTCGATTATATGGTGCTGGGTATTTCCCTGGTGCTTTATTCACTGGTGGAATCACTGGAGAAACAAAAGAATATCATGATAGCACTGGGTTCAATTGCGGCAGCGGCAGGGGTGGCCATGGCTGTGCTGATTGAACTGGGAAAGATTTAGAGGAGACGACTATGGATACCCAAGAATCGACTTCTAAAGGTTTTTCGCCTGAAAAATTCAATCGCACAATTGCGGTGTTGATTGCCGTGGTCACATTGATTACAGCGATCATTGCCTACCTGCAAAGTGATGCAGCAGCCCGTGATGACCGCGCCAATCGCGATACCAAGCGCTACTCCATTGAGGCCTTTGGCCGCAAGGTGAGCGGTGACGCGCGGGTGAATTATGATTACAACACAGCCTATCAAAACTGGTATGAATTGGACCTGCTGGCTGATAGTGCGCGCAACCGCGGCGATGATGAAGCAGCGGCACGCTATGAGGCTTTGCGCGACAACACTGTACAACTTAGCCCGTTGCTGCACCCCCCCTATTTTGATGCCGCCGCAGGCGGTGAGCCGGATATTGCCAGATATGAAGCGGATACCTATATCGTTGAAATCACCGAGCTTAGAGAAAATTTCACAGCGGCTTCGGCGGTGAAGGATGCCTGGGATAATAAAGCCAACACCTACATTGTTCATATCACGCTTCTGGCAGTATGTTTGTTCCTGTTTGGCCTTTCCACCACCATTTCAGGTCAACAAACCCGCTGGATTTTCGCCGGTGTGGGTTCGGTCATTGCCGTGATTGCTGTGATCTGGGCGGTGGTGCTCTATACGCAGCCGGTCAAAGATCTGCGTGATACCGGCGCCATCCGGTCATATGCGCAGGCTGAAGGCCTGGCGCACCAGGAAAAATGGGAAGAAGCTATTGAATTGTATGACCAGGCTATTGCGGCTGCCCCCGATTATGCCAATGCTTACCTGGGTCGGGCAGACGCTGCCGGTTCACTGGGCAATATTGAAGCGGCTGTGACTGATTTTGAAGCCGCCATTGCCAGGGGAGATAAAAGCGCCAATACGGCGGGATACCTGGCCTGGAACTATTATTTGCTGGGGCGTTTTGATGACGCCATTCGCTTGAATCAAATTGCACTTCAGTCTGCCCCCGATGAATTGTGGATTCGCTACGACCTGGGTTTGGCGCAGCTTGCCAGCGGCAATGTTGATGCCGCCCTCGCCACCTATGACCTGGGGATGCAATCGGCTGCAAAACAGGTGGCTGATGCCAAAGCCGCCGGAAGCGAACCTCCCTCGTATCTCTGGTGGGGATTGGATGATGCCGCCTTACAGCTCGATTATTTGATGCAAACCCTGGACGGCGCCGATGGAGCACCTTCGGCGGAACAGATTGCCCAGCCCGATGCGGTGTATGAGGCCGCTGCCGAATTGTTTACCCGCATCAAGAATCAATCAGTGTCATTGGAACACACCGGCGAACCCTCAACCGGTGAAATAAGCGCCGTGATCACTCCATTGAAATTTGCTGAACCGGTCTATGATGATCAGGGCGAGGTGCAAGCGTATAACGAGGGAGATGCCTTTGATTTTGGCGCCAACGAGATTTCCATTCTGTTTGATTATGAAGGTATGCAGGATGGACAGAATGATCTCTTCAAGGTGTATATCGACGGTGAGGAAGATCCTTCCTGGCGCTTGATCGCTCCGTGGGAACTGGGCAAAACTGGATCGGCAGAAAAATCACTCAGCCTGTCTTATAGCGACAACTTCGTGCTTTCACCTGGAGACTACGTGGTCGAAATGTACATCGATGAACATCTGGCGCAACGCGGAGGATTTGTAATTAACCCGGAGGGTTAAAAAACCTTATGCCATTGTCAGATTGAATCATAACTGACTTAAAAACACAGGCAGCCCAAATGAACTCCTACGAGTTCAGGCTGCCTGTGTTTCGTTTTTTTAGAAAGGTTTTTCTAATTCAGATAAGATTGGATGAATTACACCGCTTGCAGGATATTGCTGTAGGCGCTTCCAATGGAAGGTCCAAGAAAAGCCAGGATGACAATTACCACCAGGGCAACCAGCGCCAACAGCAAAGCATATTCAACCAACCCTTGAGCGAAAAAGGATTTTACAAAAAAAGTTTTCATAGGAAGCCCGCCATCAATAAATGCTTAAAAAAAACAAACCGAAAGATAACATTACTTTATCACAATTCCAACCAAAAAAACCATTCCTTTCAGGATTGTAGGCGGTATAATCATTTTCATGCCGAAAAGACCGCATTCCAAACCTTTTTGGAAAACCAAGAAATTGACAGAAATGACCCGCGAAGAGTGGGAAGCCCTGTGCGACGGCTGCGGCCGTTGCTGCCTGCACAAATTGCAAGACGAAGACACCGGCGAGCTTTTCTACACGCGCGTGGTGTGCCGCCTGTTCGACATGCAAACCTGCCGCTGCACGCAATATGATCAACGCCAGGTTTTGGAACCCACCTGCATGGTGCTGACGCCGGAAACCGTGTTGGATTATCCGTGGATGCCGGCCACCTGTGCCTATCGCCTTTTGTCCGAAGGAAAACCGCTGAAATGGTGGCACCCGCTGGTATCCGGTACGCCGGAGACGGTTCAGGCGGCAGGCGTAGCAGTGCGCGGCTTCGCCATTCTCGAAACCAGGCTTCCAGCGGGTGACACCCTGGAAGATTACGTGGTGGAAGACTGGCAGCCGTATCGTTCCCGTTGATTAATCCTCACGATACTGCTCAAATCATCTTGTTCCAAATCGGGGTAAATCTTCATCATGGAAAAAAACATCTCTCCAATCAGCGAAAGCATTGTGCAATCGGCCGGGGCCATTATCCTGGCGCTCGATCTGGCGGCAAACATCACCACGTTTAATGATTTCGCCGAATTGGTTACTGGTTACAGCCGCGCCGAAGTGCTGGGAAAGAATTACCTGCGTGTGTTTGTCCCGGAAGATGAACAGGACATGGTGAAACGCTACCTGCAAGAAGCCGCCCAGCAAAACGGCGCAAGACAGGGGAGTGAAAGCAGCATTCGCTGCAAAAATGGAATTTACCGCAATATTTCCTGGAATTATTCGCGCCTGCGCGGGGCGCAGGGAGAATTACTCTCGCTGATTTTGATTGGCATTGACACAACAGACCGCCGGCAGGCTGAAGATACCCTGCAGTGGTACGCGCGGCGTTTAAAAGTGCTCAACGAAATTGACCATGCCATTATCCCAACGCAGCCTCCCGAGAGTGTGGTGCATGTGGCGCTGGAAAGCATCCGGCAGTTAATTCCCTACCAGAAAGCCAATGTTGCCCTCTTGGATGAAGACAACCACGCTTTCACACTGGTTCATGCCAACCGGGATGGACAGCAACCCCCTGCACGTTCGGCAGAGTACTTTGTCATTACTGATCCGGCATTGCAAATGACCATCACCCAGATGAAACGCTTGCTGGTTTCTGACACCTACAAATCGAATAGCGGGTCGCCGCTGCTGCGCGCCCTGGCGGCTGACGGCATGCGCTCTCACTTGAGTGAGCCGATTTGCGCTGGCGGAAAGCTGGTGGGGTTGCTAAATCTCAGTGCTGCAAATGCCCAATTTTTTACCCACGATTACCTGGTTGCCGCGGCAGAAGTTGCCAGTGAACTGGGCGTTGCCCTTCAAAATGTGCGCCTGTTTGAGCAGGTGAAAGCCGCCAACACGCAGTTGCAAACGGTGTCGCGCCGGTTGGTCGAAATTCGCGAATCAGAGCGCCGCAGCCTGGCGCGCGAACTGCACGACGAAGTGGGGCAATTGCTCACCGGTTTAAAGTTCAGCCTGGAATCTGTGCGCCGGGTTTTGCCGGAAGGAGAGACAGAAGCATTGGAAGATGCCCAGGCTATCACCGATCAACTGGTGACAAAGGTGCGTGAAATGTCGCTTAATTTGCGCCCGTCCATGCTGGATGACATGGGCTTATTTACCACGCTCACCTGGCATTTTGAACGCTATTCTTCCACCACCGGCATTAAAGTGCGTTTCTCCAATGAAAACTTGAAGAATCAACGCTTTTCATCGGAGATTGAAACGGCTGTATTCCGTATTGTGCAAGAGGCATTGACCAACGTGGCGCGTTATGCCGGTGTGCGCGAGGTGACTGTTGGGGTGGTGGTGGATGATGGAAGCATAATTATCTCGGTGGAAGACCGCGGCGTGGGTTTTGACGAGAAAAGTACCCTGGCGGCGGGAAAAACAATGGGCCTGACGGGCATGCGCGAACGCTGCATTTTGCTGGGGGGCAGTTTTTGGTTGCAAACTGCGCCGGGTAAGGGCACCCGGGTATACGCGCAGTTGCCGATCTGATGATCACCGGGCTTTCCCACTGACGACCTTGTGTTAGAAAAAAATTTTTAAGTATTTGTGTATAATTAAATCAACGATCCCGGTAATCGATAAACGAATAGGTGTGGCACCGTTCTTGCACCTGGAAGAGGGAGAGTTTGCCGTAGTGTGGCAGCCTCTGCAATCATGTGTTTTATTCAAGGTGAATTGTGGCTGTAAAACTGTTTCTCGCAGATGATCATCCGATTGTGGTACAGGGAATGCGTTCATACCTGGAAAGGGAACCCGATTTGCGCGTGGTGGGCGAAGGGCGCGACGGGGTGACCGTTGTGGAAGACGTTGAACGTTTGCAGCCCGACCTGGCCCTGGTGGATATTATCATGCCCGGCTTGAGCGGGCTGGAAATCACCCGTTTGATTCAGCAGCATTCACCGAAAACGCGGGTCATCATCCTTTCGATGTACGCCGATGAACCATACGTGGTGGAGGCGTTAAAAGCCGGCGCCATGGGGTATGTGCTCAAAGGCTGCGATCCTTCCATCATGCTGACGGCGGTGCGCGAAGTTTTGAGCGGCAACTATTACCTGTGTCCTCCGTTGAATGAAAAAGCCATTCACACCTACCTGCGCGCGGCAAGCGAGGAAGATGACGAAGACAGCATGCTCACCCCGCGCGAGCGTGAAGTGCTGTGCCTGGCGGCTGACGGGCTTTCCAATTCGGGCATTGCCGAGAAGCTGACCATCAGTGTGCGCACAGTGGAAGTGCACCGCGCCCGCATGATGCACAAGCTGGGGCTGCACAGCCAGCGCGACCTGCTGCAATATGCCCTGCGCAACCGCATCATTGTGCTGGATGCATGATATAGACAACCTTACACATCCCCAATTCAGACAACGAAAAACACGAAAGAATCACTTTCGATAAATAAATTATTTGGAATCTTATTCTTTATGGTTCTGCAATAGATATAAAGTTTATTCGTAAGCCAATGCGGTCAGAATTTTTTTCTGGAAAAGCTAATCCACCTCAAACGGCTGCAGGAGATGATTAATTCCATACAGAATTTGATCCAATCTTTTGGGAGACAGGCTTCCACAATAATCTGAGAGATATTTTTTATCCACTGTGAAAACCTGGGAAACATTGACTACATTGTGCTTTGAAAGACCGCCTTCATTAAATATTAAGTAACACATTTCCGGGAGCTTTGGCGAGCTGCAGGTTAGTGGTGAGGGCGCACACTGCAGAATCTCCATTATAATAATCGGGCTGGCAGGTTATTTGGGAAAATTTGTTCCGGCAAGGACCGTACACAACTGTGGATCAATCTGAATTGCCCTGCGTGGACATTGTGGCGCCTGTTTACAATGAGGTTGGTGTGATTGGCGCCTTTCACCGGCGTTTGAGCGCCGCGCTGGCCGATTTGCCCTACCGGTTTTCCATCCTCTACGTTAACGACGGCTCGACTGACGCCACGGCTGATGAATTGCAAAGCCTGGCAGACAGCGACCCGTGTGTGCAGGTGGTGGAGTTGAGCCGTAATTTTGGGCATCAGGCGGCGCTGACCGCTGGACTGGATTACGCCCGGGGCGACTATGTGATCACCCTCGACAGCGACGGCCAGCACCCGGTTGAGATGATCGCGCAGATGCTGGATCTGGCGCGCCAGGGCTACGACCTGGTGCTCACCCAGCGCATAGATGCTGATGAGCCTTCTTCTTTCAAACGCCAAACCTCCGAGCTGTTTTACCGCCTCATCAATGCCGTGGGCAACACGCGCGTGCTGCCCGGCGGGGCTGATTTCAGGTTGATGAACCGCGCCGCTGTGGATGCCCTGCGCAGCCTGCCCGAATATCACCGCTTTTTACGCGGCATGGTTTCGTGGATTGGTTTTCGCAGTGTGGTGCTGCCCTACCAGCCGGCTGCGCGCCTGGGCGGCGAGTCGAAATACTCGCTGCGCAAGATGCTGCGCCTGGGTCAGGACGCCATTTTCTCTTTCTCGCTGGTGCCGTTATACGCAGCCATCTCGGTGGGTGGGTTGTTCCTGGTGCTGGCGCTGGCCGAAATGATTTACGTGCTCAGCTTCTGGATTACCGGGCGCACCGAAAAACTGGCGCCCGGCTGGAGTTCGTTGATGTTTGTGCTGCTGGTGGTGGGCGGCAGCCTGATGATTGCCGTGGGCTTGATCGGCGTATACATCGGCTATATCTTCCAGGAAAGCAAACGCCGCCCGGTTTACCTGGTGCGCCGCACCATTCCAGCTGAAAATTCTCCAAATAGTGATCGAAACCAATTGCATGGATAACCTTCTTCGCCGTTTGCGCAGCTTGAACTTTCCCGCCTGGACGGCGCCGCTGGCTTTGCTGGCGTTGTGTCTGTTGAGTTACGGTGTGCTGATTCCCTGGCTGGGTTATTACTGGGACGACTGGGCGTTTGTGTGGATTTCTCAGAAACTGGGCGGCGAAGGACTGGCGCGTTATTTTTCCACCAACCGCCCGGTGTGGGGCATGCTCTACCGCCTGACCACCCCGCTGATCGGCGCGGCGCCCTGGAAATGGCACCTGTTTGCCCTGGCCTGGCGCTGGTTGTGCGCTGTGGCGCTGTGGCGCCTGGTGCGCAGCCTGTGGAAAGGCGCCGACGAAGCAGCGCTGGTTGTCAGTCTGTTGTTTGTGATCTATCCCGGCTTTGACCAGCAGTTCATTGCCATCACCTACGGTCATTTCTGGGTGGTGCTGACCGCGTTTTTTATCTCGCTGGAGCTGATGCTGCGCGCCGCCCGGCGGGCCCGTTTTGCATGGGGATTGGTGCTGGCCGGCATGGCCTTGTCAGCCCTCAATTTGTTCAGCATGGAATACTTCTTCCTGCTTGACCTGCTGCGCCCGGTGCTGTTGTGGATGGTGTTCAGTGAAAGCCTGCCGCATTTGGGCGAGCGCCTCAAGAAAACCGCGCTGGCCTGGCTGCCCTTCCTGGCGGTGTTTTTGGCGGCGGGCATCTGGCGCGCATTTTTATTCCCCTACCAGACCCAAAACTACGAAACCGTGCTGCTCGACCAGTTGAAAACCCAACCCCTTCAGGGACTGATTCACCTGGTGCAGGCAGCCGCCAAAGATGTCTGGACGGCGGTGTTCCAGGCGTGGAGCCTGCCGTTCCGCCTGCCGGACGTGGCTGTGTTGGGCGGGCGCACCTTCCAGTTGTATGCGGGGCTGATGGCGCTGACTGCGGTTGGTTTCGTGCTTTACCTGCTGTTTCGGCGCGATTTGAATGACCCAAATGCCCCGGTGCGCCCGGCCTGGGCCTGGCAGGCGCTGCCGCTGGGTTTGCTGGCGGCGCTGATTGCCGGCGGCCCCTTCTGGCTGACCGGCTTGCAGGTGGGCCTCATCTACCCTGGCAGCCGCTTCACCCTGCCGTTTTTGCTGGGCGCGTGTTTGCTGCTGGCAGGCCTGTGGCGCCTTCTGCCGCTGCCGGCCTGGCTGCGCCTGTCGCTGCTGGGCTTGCTGCTCGGCCTGTCGGTGGGCTATCAATTCCAGGTGGGCAGCGCCTACCGCCGCGAATGGAACACGCAGAAAAACCTTTTCTGGCAGTTGGCCTGGCGCATGCCGGCGATAAAACATGGCACCACCCTGCTGGCCAACGACATGCCATTCCGTTTTTGCAGCGACAATTCGCTGACCTCGCCCACCAACTACATCTTTGCGCCTGATAATCACAGTGAAAACATGTCGCTGATGTTGTATTTCCCCTCGGTGCGCCTGAACCGCGCCCTCAAAGAATTGACCGGCGGTCTGACCATCGAGCAGAACTACCTGGCGTCCACTTTCACCGGCAGCACCTCGCAGGTGGTGTCGATTTACTTCCAGCCGCCAGCCTGCGCGCGTGTGCTGGACCCCGCCCTGGAGCCGGATAACTGGATGGTGCCGCAGTTGATGCGTGAAGCGGCGCATCTGTCCACCACTGATCCCATCCTGGCTGAAGGCAACGCCGCCCCGCCCGCAGATATTTTCGGCGCTGAACCGGCGCACGCCTGGTGTTATTTTTATGAAAAAGCCGACCTGGCGCGCCAGCAGGGCCAGTGGGATGCGGTGGTCAGCCTGGGCGAGCAGGCTTTTGCGCTCAATGATTATCCCAACGATCCTTCGGAGCGTTTCCCGTTCATTGAGGGTTATGCCCACACCGGCAACTGGCAGCGCGCCCTGGAATTGACACGTGAATCATTTGCCATCACAGATCAAATGCGCCCGGGGCTGTGCCGCCTGTGGCAGCGCATTGGCGACGAGACATCTGTGGATGACATGCAGGCTGCGGCTCTAGATGAAGCCCATGCCCTGCTGAACTGCGCCGCATTGCCTGCGGCTGTGCCTGAACAACAACCATGAAAAAACTGCTGCAACGCATTGCTCAATGGAATTTACCGGCTTTCACCTTTCCGCTGGCATTGCTGGGATTGTGCCTGGTCAGTTATGCCCTGATGATTCCCTGGCTGGGATTCTATTGGGATGACTGGCCGTTCATTTGGATTTCGCAAAAGCTGGGTTCAGCCGCCCTGACCGACTATTTTGCCACCAAACGCCCGGTGCTGGGATTGCTGTACCAGGTGACCACGCCGCTGGTGGGCAATGTGCCCTGGCGCTGGCATGTGTTTGGCCTGCTGTGGCGCTGGCTGAACGCCCTTTCACTGTGGTGGGTGCTGCGCCTGGTTTGGCCGCGCCGCGCTGAAATTGCCGCCTGGGCTGCCGCGCTGTTTGTGCTTTACCCCGGCTTTGACCAGCAATACATTCCCATAGCCTACGCCCATTACTTCATCACCATGACGGCGTTTTTCCTGTCATTTGCCTTCATGCTGCTGGCGCTGCGCAACCCGCAAAAGAAGCTGCCCTACACGCTGCTGGCGGTGGCTTTCTCATTGATCAACCTGCTGACCACCGAATATTTCTTTGTGCTTGATCTGCTGCGCCCGCTGCTGATCTGGATAGTTTTGAGCGAAAGCATGCCCGACCGGCGCGCGCGTTTGCGGCGCACCCTGCTCACCTGGCTGCCCTACCTGCTGCTGTTCGCCGTTCCGGCTTTGTGGCGCGTGTTCTTCTTCCAGTACCAGACATACAGCTATGACCTGCAACTGCTGGAAGACCTGCGAACCAATCCGGCGCTGGCCGTGCAGCAGTTTGTTGAAAAATTCTTCTATGATATAAAACTCACCAGCCTGGACGCCTGGGGTAAAGCGTTCACCCTGCCCACCGTTGAGTCGCTGGGCAAACGCAACCTGCTGCGCTATGCGCTTCTGGTGGGCGGAACGGCCCTGGGCATGTGGGGGTTCTTCCTGCTGTTTCGTCCCAAATCAGATGCCCATCTGAGTGAACAACGCAGTACCTCGCTGCAAGCGCTGGGCGTGGGGCTGGCGGGCATCTTTCTGGCGGGCTGGCCGTTTTGGATCACGCGCCTGCCCATCGCGCTGGCGTTTCCCAACAGCCGCTTCACTTTGCCTTTCATGCTGGGTGTCAGCCTGGCGCTGGCGGCGCTGCTGCACCTGCTGCCGGTGTGGCGCTGGCTGAAGATTGCCTTGCTGGCAATTGCCCTGGGGTTCGCCGTGGGGTTGCAATTCACCATTGCGCTGAACTACCGCGTGCAGTGGAGCTGGCACACCGCCATGTTCTGGCAGATGAGCTGGCGCATGCCGCAGATTGAGAAAAACACCGCCCTGGCGGGCAATTACATCCCGGGCATGCTTTACAGCGACAATTCGCTCAGTGCGCCAATCAATTACATCTACTCGCCCGACAACCTCTCGCGCAGCATGGACTACATGTTTTACTTCCCGGAACTGCGCCTGGGACGCCAGATCCCGGCCTGGGAACCCGGGCACGCCATCACGCACGACTACCTGGCGGCGGTGTTTCACGGCAGCACCTCGCAAATGATTGTGGTGTATCATAAGGCCCCGGCCTGTTTGCGCGTGCTGGAGGCCGACCTGGATCCGTTCAACCTGATGCTGCCGGAGGAAATGCGCCAGGCGGCTGTGGTTTCATCCACTGCGCCCATTTTGCCTGTGCCCGCTGAACAGGCTGCCCGCCTGCCGGCTGAAATTTACGGCAGTGAACCGGCTCACGGCTGGTGTTACTATTTTGAGAAAGCCGACCTGGCGCGTCAACAGGGTGATTGGGCCGCGGCCGCCGACCTGGGCGAGCAGGCCCTGGCTGCCGGTTTGCAGTTTGAAGACCCGGCGGAGTTGTTCGTATTCATTGAAAGTTCGGCGCATACCGGCGACTGGCAGCGCACGCTGGAACTGACCGACCAGGCCAACCAGAAAGCGCTGGAAGACGGCGTGTACCGCTTGCAGCCCGCACTGCTCCGCCTGTGGCAGCGCATGGCTGCTCAAACAGATAATAACATTGAAAAAGACGAAGCCTTGCAACAGGCTTCCCAGTTACTGGGAGAAACCATCATCCCATTGACGCAACCTACTTCGGAGGGAACATGAAATTCCTGATTACCGGCGGCGCCGGTTACATTGGCAGCACCATTTGCTCGGCTTTGGAAGACGCCGGGCATACCCCCATCATCATGGATTCACTGATCACCGGGCGGCCTGAATTCACCCGCGGGCGCCTGTTCTACCAGGCCGACATTGCCGACCGCCTGGCGTTGGAATCGATCTTCCGCGCCCACCCCGATATTCAAGCCACTGTGCACTGTGCGGCGCTGATTGTGGTGCCCGAATCGACCAGCCAGCCGTATGATTACTACACCGACAACGTAGCCAAGTCCATTGAATTGTTTAACAACCTGCACCTGCTGGGCTACCCGCGCGTGGTGTTCAGTTCATCCGCGTCCATCTACGACGTGGTGGACGGCTTCATGGTAACCGAAGCCTCGCCGCTCAACCCCACCAGCCCCTACGCGCGCACCAAGTATATGATGGAAATGGTGCTGAAGGATTTCTGCATGGCTTATGGCATGCGCGGCATTGCTCTGCGCTATTTCAACCCGATTGGCGCCGACCCCAAAATGCGCTCGGGCATTCATGTGAAGGAACCCACTCACGTGGTGGGCAAACTGGTCGATGCCGCCCAGGGACGCCTGCCGGCTTTCACCATCACCGGCGTTGATTGGCCCACCCGCGACGGCACGGGTATCCGCGATTACATTCACGTGTGGGACCTGGCGCAGGCGCACGTCAACGCGGTGACGGATTTCGACGGGGTGTTCCAGCGCGCCGGCAACCCGGCTGACAACTACCTGGTGATCAACCTGGGCACCGGAAGCGGTATCACCGTGCGCGAACTGGTGACCGCCTTTGAGAAGGTCAACGGCGCGCCGGTCAACAAAGTCGATGCCCCGCCGCGCCCCGGCGACACAGCCGGTTCCTACGCCAACGCCGACCGCGCCCGCGACCTGTTGAAATGGGAGGCAAAATTGTCCATTGAACAGGGCATCTCTGATGCCCTCCAATGGGGCGAGGTGCGCCAGGGCATTTTAACGTTTGAGTAGGGGCGAAAGGGATAGTATTTCCAAAAATATAAATTTAGGAAACGATATTGTAGGGGCAAACCTGTGTGTTTGCCCCTGATTTTTTACTCATGTGTCCGCCCCTACTTGTGTAATAAAATGATGAATAAAGAATGGTTAGAATGAAATAATACTTACAAAACAATTTCAGGTTATTATGCCATTTAAATCATCTTTGCACCATCGCCATTCCATTCATCTGCCCGGTTACGATTATTCTCAATCAGGAGCATATTTTGTCACGTTTGTAACTCAGGATCGTGAGAATCGATTAGGTACTGTTTCAAATGGCGAAACCCAACTTAACGCAATTGGAAAATTGGTTGAAACTTGGTGGAAAAAAATACCAGAAAAATTTTCCAATGTAACACAGGATGAATTTGTTATCATGCCTAATCATGTTCACGGCATCTTGTGGATTAATGATCCTTGTAAGGGTGTATCTATGTGTTTGCCAGATGAAATCCGAACGGGGCAAACACCCGGGTTTGCCCCTACATATCACCCTTCATTGTCAGAGATTGTGCAGTGGCTCAAAACCATGACGACCAATGAAATAATTCGTGGCATTAAAAATGAAAATTGGCAGCCGTTTCAGGAAAGATTCTGGCAACGAAATTATTATGAGCACATTATTCGGGACGATAATGATTTAAATTCCATCCGTGAATATATAATAAACAATCCGATATCCTGGGATTGTGATACGGAAAATTCCAAGAACCTTTGATTAATCTTCCATCAGCTCTTTCAGCGCGGGCAGCGCCGCCAACACGGCGCGAGCGCGGTGGCTGAGCTGGTTTTTTTGCGCGGTGGGCAACTCTGCCATGCTGCGCCCCAGTTGGGGCAGCCAAAAGATGGGGTCGTAACCAAAGCCGTTGCTGCCGCGCTCTTCGGGGATGATTTCACCGGGGCAGGTGCCGGCATGCAGGCTTAGGTCGCCGTTGGGCTGCGCCAGCGCAACACAGCATTGAAAGGCAGCCTGCCAGGGGCGCGGCTTGCCGTGCAGGTTTTTCAGCAGCAGGGCGCGGCGGTCGGCGTCTGTGGCGTGCGGGTCAACTGCATAGCGCGCCGAATGCAGCCCGGGCTGCCCGTCCAACGCTTCCACTTCCAGGCCGGAATCATCCGCCAGGGTGAGCAGCCCGCTGGCGCGGCTGTAAGCAAGCGCTTTGAGGGCGGCATTTTCGGCATAGGTGGCGCCGGTTTCATCCACCTGTAATTGAATGCCCAGGTCGGCGGGCAATTGTAGCTTGATGCTTGATAACCATTCAAGATGTAAACCGGCAAAAATCTCCTGGAATTCGTACAATTTACCGGGATTGGTACTGGCGATAAGCAGGGTGGGCATAGGTTAATTTGCTCCATTATTATCTATAATATCATAAAAACTTGACTTCACTGAACAGACGTGCTATAATTTTCGCAGTAATCTATCCGCAATTCACTTTCATTATTCTTATTATTTTACCGTGACAAACAACTCGAAACCCCTGCGGATCAACGTTGGCTTTCTTCTAAACCAACCTGTCGGCGCCAGCCGAGATATTCCCTTCGAAATTCCTCGTTTTGTCTTTCCAGAAATCGAGTTACTCGATCTTACTGGAGAGGTCCGTTTAACCCGCACCGTACAGGGGGTTTTAGTCCAGGCCAGTTTTGAGGCTGTCAAAGCTGAAGAATGTGTGCGCTGCCTGGCAGAGTTCATGCAACCACTGAATGCATCTTTTACCGAATTGTTTGCTTATAAAACCAATGCGGTAACTGATTCGGGGTTGCTGGTACCAGATAACGGTGACATTGATCTTGCGCCTTTGGTGCGCGAGTATTTGCTGCTGGAGGTGCCCATCAAACCCCTGTGCCGCCCAGATTGCAAAGGGTTATGCGTGGTTTGCGGCGCTGACTTGAATGTGGAGTCCTGTGAGCATCAACAGGAAATGAGCCAGGAGGAATGATACCAGGCTGCGCCAGTTTGTGTTTTTGTTTGCGGTGTACAAGCGGAAGTATCCCTGGATGCCTGAAACAACAGGAGGGTATCTTTGATTAAAACGGGCAGGCGGAGTGACAGCGTTATCAAAATGCTGTTGGAAAAAGCCGATGTGATGGGCTATCTCACCACCGAAGATGTAACCGAGGTGTATCCTGAAATTGGCTGTGATAATGAACGCCTGCATGCTTTTGTCATGGCACTGCGCCGTCGCGGAGTCGATGTAGTTGACCCCGATGCGATGCTCGATGAAGAATCAGGCGAAGACTTGCTGCCCTCCGAATCTGAATCGTTAGCCGATCTGGGCGCCATCTCCACCGGCGATACGGTGGGACTGTACATGAAAGAGATGGCGCAGGTTCCCCTGTTGTCGCTGGAAGAAGAAATCAACCTGGCCAAAAGCATTGAAGAAGGGCGCAGCGCGCGCGAGCAATTGAAAAATGCCAACAACTCGCTTGCACCCGAACATGTAGACCAGTTGGAAGCCAAGAACAACGAGGGGCAGCAGGCGCGCGAACACTTGATTAAAGCCAACACGCGCCTGGTGGTCAGCGTGGCCAAACGTTATATGGGACGTGGGGTGCCCTTCCTTGACCTGATTCAAGAGGGCAACCTGGGCTTGATGAAGGCCGTGGAAAAATACGAATACAAGCGCGGTTTCCGCTTTTCCACCTATGCCACCTGGTGGATTCGCCAGACCATCACGCGATCCATTGCCGATCAGAGCCGCACCATTCGTGTGCCCGTGCACATGACCGACCGCATTCGTCAGCTCTACAAAGTTTCGCATCAAATGGAACAAAACCTGGGGCGTGTGCCCACCACCGAGGAATTGGCCGAGGCGTTGGAACTGCCCGTGCGCAAGGTGGACTGGATGCTGCGCGTTTCGATGCTGCCCCTCTCGCTGGAAAGTCCCATCAACGAAGACGGCGAAGAAACCGAACTGGGCATGTTTGTGGAAGATGAATTGACGCCATCGCCCATCCAGTGCGCCTACACCAAGCTGCTCAGCGAAAAGGTGGAAGAAGTGCTCGACACGCTGCCCCCGCGCGAGGCGCGCATTTTGCGCCTTCGTTTTGGCCTGGAAAACGGGCGCACCTACACCCTGGAAGAAGTGGGACACAAATTCGGCCTCACCCGCGAACGCATTCGCCAGATCGAGGGCAAAGCCCTGCGCCGCCTGCGCCATCCGCGCCGCTCGCGCCAACTGCGCGACTACCTGTAACTCCTTTTGATTGGAATTTTCATCACCGCTTTCCCGTTGACAGCTTGACTGCCTCGCGGTATCCTTACGCTACGCCCGGACGGGACCGGCGCGGCAGAAACTTTCGAACCTCGCCAGGTCCGAGAGGAAGCAACGATAAGGAAGTCACTCTGGGCGCCGCCGGCAAACCTGTCCGGGCGTACTTTTCCCTCAATCAGGATTTCATCTGGATGGAAACACCACCCATTTGCAGCTACGAAGGCTCTGACTATCAAACCAGCTTCTGGGATCAGGGCGGCCGCGAATATGAAGACGCCGCCGAAGCCATTGCCTTGCAGCGCCTGCTGCCCAAAAACGGCAGGCACATGCTGGAACTGGGCGCCGGCGCCGGGCGCAATACCCCGCGCTATAAAGGTTTTGAGCATGTGACCCTGGTCGATTATTCGCTCACCCAGTTGCAGCAGGCGCAGCAGCGCCTGGGAACGGGTGAAGCATATCGCTATGTGGCGGCGGATATCTATCACCTGCCGTTTGCGCCTGCAATTTTTGACGCTGCTACCATGATTCGCACCCTGCACCACATGGCTGAACCTGCCAATGCGCTCAAAAAGGTGCGCGCCTGCCTTCAACCCAATGCCGTTTTCATCCTGGAATTTGCCAACAAGACCAACCTGAAAGCCATTTTGCGCTATTTTTTGCGGCGGCAAGATTGGAATCCTTTCTCACCCGAGCCGGTTGAGTTTGCCGCATTGAACTACGACTTTCATCCCGCCACGGTGCGCACCTGGCTGCGTCAGAACAGCTTTGCCATCGAGCGCCAGCTCACGGTTTCTCATTTGCGGGTGGGCTTTTTAAAACGTGCCCTGCCGCTCAGGCTGCTGGTGGCGCTCGATGCGCTGCTGCAACTAACCGGCAACCTGTGGCAGGTTTCTCCCAGCGTGTTTGTGCGCTCCCATGCCGTGGGCGAGGTTGCTCCCGCGGTTGAAGATGCCTTTTTCCGCTGCCCGGTGTGCGGTCAAACCCCGCTGCCCGACACCCCTCCGCTGCTCACCTGCCCCGCCTGCGGGCAAACCTACCCGGTGATCGACGGTATTTACGATCTGCGCCTGCCGTCGGCAACGTAGAAGTCAAAAACCATTTTTAATTCTGCTTTATGCCCTCACCCTACCCTCTCCCACAGAAGAGGGTTTTCGTTTTCCCAGCGAAGCATCCTCGCGTGCGAAGTGTGCCACGCCGAGTTGCGGAAGACGCAGCGTCATTTTTCACCGCGGCGCGAAGTTCGCAAAAGTTTTTCCTTTGATTTTCTTGGCGCCCTTTGCGGCTTTGCGTTTTAAGCGATTGGTAAGAATTACTGTTAAGGAAAATTGTGAGAAGGTGAGAGGAAGACGTTTTCTTGATGAAATTGAATCTAACTCTGAATCTTTTCCACCACCCAGAAATGCGACAGGCCCAGCACGCGCAGGGGGGTGTGCTCCAGGGCTTGCAGCAGGCTGCGCAGCACGCGCCCCAGCATGGGCAGGCGGGCGATGATATTGTCGTACGCGCCGAAGATGGTGGTGCGGTGAACCAGCTTCACCGGCAACCCGGCAAACAGTTTGGATAAATCGGAGGTTGAATAGACGCGCACATGCGGCGCCAGGCGGTTGCGCAGGCTGCGCGGCAGGTAATTGACCAGGGGGATATTGCCGAAATGGTATTTGCCGCGCCAATAGATGCCGTGTGTCTCAAACGGGTAACCGCGATTGGGGCAGAACAACACCAGACGTCCGCCGGGTTTCAACACACGCACAATTTCGCGCGCCGCCTGGCGGTCGTCCACCACGTGTTCCAGCACCTCGTTGCTTAAAATCAGGTCAAACTGGTTGGATGGAAAGGGCAGCGCCTCGCCCGCGCCGCTCAGGGTGTGCACCCCGCTGGTAATGTGCGCCTGGCGGGCGCGGTCTATTTCAATGTCCAACCCAACGGCAAAGGCGGCGTCTTCAGCCAGGCGCGCCAGGTAGGCGCCCAGGCCGCAGCCGTTTTCAAACACGCGCCCATAGATGCGTTCGCCGGCGGCGGCGCGAATCATGGCCAGGCGGCGTTCCTGCCCCGCCCGCCACACGTAGGATGGTTCGCCGCGCAGGGCGGCTTTGTCAGAATGGGTTTGACTCATAAGACGGTTATCACCACGGGTTCGGATTTTGGTTTTCCAATACTACCACAAACCCGAAAAATCGAAAAATTGCCGGAAGTTATGAAATATCAGATAAAATAGCATCAGCAATCGAATCTTATTGGAGGTATTCCTTGTCTCAATTTTTGGCTTTTCTAAAACCCGATGCCGGCCTGCGGCGCAATGTGGGCGCCCAGATCGTCCGCGAGCTGCGCAAAGGCAGCCTGTATCAAATTAAATCCTTCCAGGTACGCCAGGCTGACCGCGCCCTGCTCGACCTGCATTATGCGCACGTTACCGACCGTCCTTTCTACCCCTGGCTGGCGCAGTACATCAACTTCAGCCCGGTGTATTGCATGTTGATGGAAGGCGGCGAAGATGCCGTGACCGCCCTGCGCGATCTGCTGGGCGCCACCATTGTGCAAAAAGCCGATCCCGCCAGCCTGCGCGGCCGTTTTGGCCTGTGGGGCGGGGTGAACTGCATGCACCTTTCGGACAGCCTGGAGAGCGGCGCCAGAGAAACCTCCCTGTGGAAAGAGCGCGCCGGTTTGAAAGAGGGTGAGTATGATATCAGCCTCAACGACTTTGCCGCCCGCTTCGACCCCGCGCTGCCCGATAACACCCAGGCGCTGCGCGACGCCTGCGCCCGCCTGGCAGCCGCCAAACAGGTGACAGACGCCGACCGCCAGCAGGTGGCTGCTTTGCTGGGCGCTGAATGCCCCGGCATTGACGAAAAGTCGCTGGAAGTGCTGACCGAGTCGGTGATTCGCCCCAGCCAGTTTTAGATAAATTATTCAGTATTTCTTTGATTCACGTTGAGCCGCTGAGTACGCAGTAACAATAAATGATCCGCAAAGGCACCCTACGACGCCAAACCTGAATATTTCTTGGCGATCATGTCGTCTTTGCGATTTTTCGAGGATTTTCTCTGTGTACTTTACGGCCTGCGTGATATTTAATCACTAATCACACTCCCTGTGTCATCTCGATGATGTATTCTTATGCTTTATAATCATCTTTGATGAGTGACTATTCTTACCCAAAAACAACCTCTCTGAGTTTACAGCACGGCGGGCTGCGTTTTCCCGTCTATCTGCCCGATGCTACGTTTGGTTTTGTGCGCACCGCCGACCCCGCTGACCTGGAAAACGTGGGCGTGGAAGCCGTGGTGATGAACACCTTTCACTTGATGCAGCGCCCGGGTTCGTCCACCATCCAGTCATTGGGCGGGCTGCACCGCATGAGCGGCTGGCGCGGCCCCATCTTCACCGATTCGGGCGGTTTTCAGGCCTATTCGCTCATCCGGCAAAACCCCAAATTCGGTTCGCTCAATGACAAAGGACTTACCTTTCAACCGGAGGGAGCGGCGCGCAAGTATCAACTGACGCCGGAGAAAAGCGTTCAATTGCAAATTGGTTACGGCTCGGATGTGGTGATTTGCCTGGACGACTGTACCCATGCCGATAACTCGCTCAGCGAACAGCGCCTGTCGGTGCGCCGCACCATCGACTGGGCGCGCCGCAGCCGGGCAGAGTTTGACCGCCTGGTTGCGCAAAAGAAGCTGGAGGGAGAGCAGAAACCGCGCCTGTTTGCCGTGGTGCAGGGCGGCGGCGAGCACAGCCTGCGCAAAGAGTGCGCTGATGCCCTTCTGGAGATCGGTTTTGACGGTTTTGGCTTTGGCGGCTGGCCGCTGGACGGCGAGGGCAACCTGCTGGAAGACATTTTGGGTTACACCCGCGAGCTGATCCCGGCGCAGTTTCCCATGCACGCCCTGGGGGTGGGACACCCGCGCAATGTGCAAGCCTGCTGGCGGCTGGGCTATGGCATTTTTGACAGCGCCATGCCCACCCGCGATGCGCGTCACGGCCGCCTGTATGTGTTCCATTTCAGAGGCGAAAGTCTCCCGGCAGACGGCAAGTGGCTGCGTTACTGCTACATTGAAGACGAGCGCCACATTCGCCAGGACGGGCCGGTTTCGCCCCTGTGCGACTGCCCGGTGTGCAGCCGCCTGTCGCTGGGCTTTTTGCACCATGTGTTTAAACGGCAGGACGGCCTGTTTCAACGCCTGGCAACCCTGCACAACCTGCGCTTTATGACTCGTTTGACTGAGCTTTTACGCAAACAGGCTTCTGCATGACGGCTTATTCTCTGGATGATCTGGTAAATGCCGTGCGCACGGGCAGCGATTACCGCACGCTGAACCCGGAACTGGTGCGCTGGGTGGCGCAGCGCGAATTGCCCAAGAACCGCAGCCTGAAAGAGGCGGTGAAAGCTGTGCGCAGCAAGCTGCACCAGGTGGGCGGCGCCTATTTGCCGGCTGGTTTGCATCCCGAAAAATTCAGTGTTGAAATTCAAAAATTGAGTTCAGACTGGCAGGATGAAGGCCTGCGCGCTTTTTGCCGCGACAGCATGGCGCTGCATGCCTCAACGCGCGAGCGCCTGCCGCTGCTGGAGACGTTTTTTCAAACCACGCTGGGTAGGCTGGCGCCGCTGCGTTCGGTGCTCGACCTGGCTTGCGGGCTGAATCCGCTGGCGCTGCCGTGGATGCCGCTGGCGAAGGATGTGGAATATACGTCCTGCGACGTCTATGCCGACCTGGTGCAGGTGGTCAATCACTTTTTGGCGCATGCGGGCGTGAACGGCAAAGCCTTTGAATGCAACCTGGTGGAGCAGACCGTCTTTCCACCGGCGCAGGTGACCCTGCTGCTCAAAACCCTGCCCTGCCTGGAGCAGTTGGATAAAGAAATTGGCTTGCGCCTGCTGGAGGCCATTCCCGGCCCGCACATCCTGGTGTCTTTTCCGGCGCGCAGCCTGGGCGGGCGCGCCAAAGGCATGCCGCAGAATTATGAGCGCCATTTCAATGACCTGATTGCCGGGAAAAACTGGCTGGTGAAGCGCTTTGAATTTGCCAGCGAACTGGCGTTTCTGATCAGCCGTTGAGGAGAGAACCGTGACGCGCAGGGAAAAATCATCCGAATCTTCTTCAACCTCCGATGCAGCTGTGCAGCCGTTGGTTCGCGCTGTTTTAAACTCACGCAAGTACCGCGGCCTGGGCATTCCCCCTGAAACTGTGCGCGACCTGTTGGAGAAAGAATTGTCGCTCGGCCGCAACGAAAAAGCGGCCCTCAAAGCTGTGCGCCAGAAGTTACACAATGTGATGGCGCCCTACCTGGGCGACCCCGATTATGACCAGGCGGCGCATGACCTGGAACGGGCGTTTGCCTCCGCTGATGGATATGCCGTGCGGACGGTTTGCACGCTCATATTGCAGGCGCACGCCTCCACCCGCGAGCGCCTGCCCCTGCTGGAGACCTTCTACCCGCGCCTGTTCGCCGTCACCGGCCAGCCGCAAACCGTCCTGGATGTGGCCTGCGGACTGCACCCTTTTGGACTGCCGTGGATGGGCTTGCCGCCGGAGACACGCTATCACGCTTATGACATTCACCGGCCGCGCGTCGATCTGATTAACCACTTTTTGACGCAACTCGGAATGGCGCCGCTGGCGCAAGTGCGCGATGTGCTGGTGAACACGCCCGATGTGCAGGCAGACGTGGCCTTTTTTTTCAAAGAGGCGCACCGCTTTGAACAGCGCCAGCGCGGCTGCAACCGTCCCTTCTGGCAGGCTTTGAATGTTCACTGGCTGCTGGTGTCGCTGCCGGTGGTCAGCCTCAGTGGTCAGCATTCGCTGTTGGAGGGCAGCCGCGCCCTGGTGAAAAGTGTGTTGGGCGACCTGCCCTGGCGCGTGGAAGAGTTTTTATTTGATAATGAAGTGGTATTTGCCATTGAGAAACCGCAATGAAAAAACGCATAAAACCTGTTACCCGGCAGATTGAACCTGCCGATTCACCCATTCCAGAACGTTATTTAAACCTGCTGCCAGCCGGTGAACTGGATGCCCTGCTGGCAGAGTTGGAACGCCCATTAAGCAGCGCCGTGCGCGCCAACCCCTTGAAGGTGCAGCCCGAAGCGGCGCTGCAACGCTGGCAGGCGGCCTACGGCTGGCAGGTAAAGCCGGTTCCGTTTTGTCCCACTGGCTGGTGGGTGACGGAAGCAGCAGCGCCGGTCAGCAGCACGGTGGAATACCGCATGGGCGAGTATTACATCCAGGATGCCGCCTCGATGCTGCCGGTGGAATTGTTCGACTTCGATGATGTGGAAGCCCCGCTGGTGCTGGACATGGCCGCTTCGCCGGGCGGCAAAACCACTCACCTGGTCAGCCGCACGGCAGACCGCGGCCTGGTGATCGGCAACGATTCCAGCGCGGGACGCATCACGGCGCTGCGCCTGGTGCTGGCCGGCTGGGGGGCGGTCAACACGGCGGTCACCCGTTTTCCTGGCGAGTCGTTTGGCATGTGGTATGCAGACACCTTTGACCGTGTGCTGCTGGACGCACCGTGCAGCATGCAGGGTCTGCGCAGCCTGGAATCGCATCCCATGCGTCCCATATCTGATGGAGAGCATGTGCGCCTGGCGCAGCGGCAAAGCGCGCTGCTGGCCAGCGCCCTGCAGGCCGTGAAACCCGGCGGGCAGGTGGTTTATTCCACCTGCACCCTGGCCCCGCAGGAAGATGAAGGCGTGTTGGATGATGTGCTGCGCCGTTTTGACGGCGCGGTGGAAGTGGAAGACCTGCACAGCAAACTGCCCGGTTTGCAGCCCGCCCTGGGCGCCGATGGTGAAAGAGCCTTTGACCCGGCTGTGCAGCGCGCCGCCCGGCTGTGGCCGCATTGCTACGGCACGGCCGGTTTCTTCGCCGCCCGGCTGCGTAAAACAGGCGCCGTACAGGGTGAAAAAAACCAACCCCCGCAGCGCGATTGGGCAAAGACCGGCTTTACGCGCCTGCGAGGCAAAGAAGAAAACGTCCTGCTGGGCTGGTTCAACAACCGGTTCGACTTTGACCTGGCGCATGTGCTGGAACGGCAGTGCCTGGGGTTGTGGCAGCGCCAGGCACAGGTGTTTGCCATTGCTGAAGCCTGGCTGGATCAGTTTGCCGGGCTGCCCTATCAGGCGTTGGGATTGCCAGTTGGAGAACAGACACCCGGCGGATTTCTCATCTCGCACGAATGGGCGGCGCGTTTTGCCCGCCAGTTCACCAGCGGGCGCTGCACGCTCAACGCTGACCAGGCGGCCGCCTGGCTGCGCGGGCAGGACTGCATGCAAATTCCTGCCGGCGACTTTGAACACGGCCAAATTGTGATGGTGTTTGACGAACAGGAACGCTGTTATGGACGCGGAAAAGTGTTGGCTGACCGGCTGAAAAACATTTTCCCGCGCCGACTGGTTTATTAATTTTGTTTTTTGTCCGATAATAATGAAAAGAGCACATCACGGGGAGCAAAGCCTGGGAAAGGCGGAAAAATGGGTGTTGCCAGGCAGGGCAGTACGGTACCTGACGACCAGCCGCTGAGCGAAAAGAGTTTACTGAAGCTCATGCAGGCAGTGGTTGAGATATCTGCCTGCCTGGATGTTGAAGAAGTGATCCGCACCACGTTGAATCACCTGTCCAAATTGCTGCATGTTCGCAAACGCGAAGTGTGGAGCTGTTTTCAACTGCAAGAAGAAATGACTCACTGGCAATATATCTTGCCGGGAAATTCCGAATCGTTGCTGACTGAAACGGATATTTGCTGGTTTGCGCAGCTATCGCCGTTTGCCACCAGGTTGACCGAGGGGAATATTATTGAATTGCATGAAGGGGATGCTGGTTTGCATGAGGAGGAACGATCCTTCCTGGGTGATCGCAAAATCTCGCGCATTCTGGCACTGCCGGTTATCAGCAAACGACAGATGTGGGGAGTGATGGGGGTATCCTGCCTGCAAAAGAGTGCTCCTTTCAATGAAGAAGAAATTACCATTGGGAAGATCTTGGCCAACCAGGCGGCCATCGCGCTCGAAAATGCTTACCTGTTTCATCATGCCACGCGCACAACCCAGGAATTGGAGGCGCTCTATGAGGCCAGTTTGCAGGTCAACTCCAGCCTCGAGCTTCCCAATGTTTTAAACGCCATCCTGAAAGGCATTATCTCCATCATTCGCAATACCCGTCATGTGCATATCTATCTTTGTGAACCGGAAAAAATCGTCTTCGGAGCGGCCATGTGGTCAGATGGGAGCACCGAGACTCCCTGGAAACTGCCGCGCGAACAAGGTATCACCCGCAAAGTGGCTGAAAGTGGTGAAGTGTACCTCATTCCTGACTATTCACAGCATCCGCTCTACCAGGATTCTCCGGAGGAGTGGGGCAGATCCATGGTGAGCATCCCTCTAAAAATCAACGAGCGCGTGGTGGGGGTGATGAATGTGGCTTTTAATCATGTGGGTGATATTTTACCGGACACACTGCGTTTAATGGAGTTGCTGGCGGCGCAGGCTGCCACTGCCATTGACAAAGCCAGCCTGCATGCCCAGGTAGAGCAGCAGGCGCGCACCGATGCCCTGACCGCCTTGCCAAACCGCCGTGCTTTTGACGAACGCCTTTCCGATGAAATTCGCCGTTCCAGCCGTTACAAACATGTTTTTTCCATGTTGATGATGGACTTGAACGGGTTTAAGCTGATCAATGACACCTATGGACACCCGGCTGGCGACAGCGCCCTGCAGCAAGTGGCGGTGTTTTTGCGCGAGGCCGTGCGCGACACAGACTTTGTGGCCCGCTTTGGCGGTGATGAATTTGCGCTCATCCTGCCAGAAACCGACCAGGATTCCGCCCAGCAGGTGGCCAAATACATCCGCCTGGAAATGGACGAACATGAGTTTACACTGCCCGGCGGTGAAAAGGTCATGCTGTCGGCCTGCCTGGGGGTGTCCAGTTTTCCCGAACATGGCATCAGCAGCAGCCAACTGGTCACTGTGGCCGACCAGCAGCTGTATGAACAGAAACGCCTGCATAAACAGTTGCGATAATTATCCTGTGCGACTTGGAGATGGGTTTACTTCTTGGATGTTGGGATGGTTCTTACCACCACACCCTGAACCAACTGCTGGTAAGTTCGATTAGTTCCCTGAAGGTCACTTGCACGCCAATTTCAACAACTTTGGTGGGATTTTGTTCGCCGACATTGAAGGTGTATTTGCTGATGCCGTCGGCATCGGTGGCTGGAAGTTGAATGGTCTGCACTTGTCCATTATCCCGGGCAATGGCGGCGCGCACTTCTGCGCCCTGCACCGGGGCGCAGCGCTGATCTTGTACAATGACGTACAGGGTCTGGTCTTCCCGGGATGTGACCAGGGCTTTCTCAACGAAGGCGTGTGTTTGCAGCCGGATGGGCAGGGTGATAATGGAGGCATTGCGTGGTTCCAGCAGTTCGGGGTTGCCCACGCGCTTGTCGAAATAAATGCGTCCCAGGTCAGTCAGCGCCACCCGCTGCCCGCTTGGCAATTCGGGGCGCCATTCCATGCGCACACGCTCAAAGTACTGCACATAACGCCCATCGCTCTCTTCCAGGTTGGAAATGGGGTTGCCAAAACGGACGGCGCCGTCGTGCGCGTCGTAGAATTGCAGGAAGGCATAGCACACGCTGTATCCGCTGGGAAATTCACGGCAGGCGCCGTTGTTGTCTGCCAGGGTCACCAGCGGGGCGCCGGGGGTGTAGATGAGGCTGCCCAGCGAAGCCAACTGGATGGTGATGTTGTGGGTTTCATCTTCCACGGCGTCAAAACGGGCGCGCTGAAAATACTGCACGCGGTGACCGTTGGTCGGGTCGATGATTTCATCGGTGATGGGATAGCCGTAATACAGCAGCGGATCGTCGGCGCTTTGATAAAAACGCAGGAATTCTCCGCGTATCCAGTGCCCGGTTTCAGGAACATAGTAAGCATCGGTTTGCGCCTGAACCATGCCGGGGATGGTGGCCGCGATGAGAACCAGAAAACCTGCCAGGAGGAAAATTTTTGCGATCCGCATGCAATAATTATACCAACCCCGACTCACGAATGCAAGATTTTGACGCCATATATGGGGGATTGATTTATGAGTCAGCCTGCATATGGGATGACTCGCTGACTCATTTAATGCTTTTGCAAAGCCTGAAACAGGAAATTGTAGATGCGTTCCAGCAAGGCGCGCAGGCGCGGGCGCTGCGCCAGTCGGCGCGCCAGGCGCAGGGCGGGTTTGGCGTTGTCAGCCTGCGGGGCGGCGGATTCGATGATGCTGCCGGGTTCCAGCCGGCGCGCTTCGGTTTGAACGGCTGCATCCATCTGGTTGCCCATGTGAAACACCAGCGGCTGCAGCGTGGAGAGTTCCAGGTAGTTCAACTGGTCGATGCGCAGTTGAAGCTGGCGGTCTTCGTCGCGGTGCAGCGCCCAGGCGGCTGGCAGCGGCACAACTTGCTGCATCACCGCGCGGCGCGCCAAAAATTGCATGTGCGAGGCGCCCAGCACGGCCTGTGCCTGGCTTGGTCGGTGGCGCAAAGTGATAAAGCGCTTGTGAGAAATAATCAAATGCAGTTCTTCATTGGCGCCAATGCCGTGCGCGTACTCTTCAGCGGCTGCCGGGTCGGCGTCCATTTCTTCAAGTTGATAAGCAGGGTTGTTTTGCAGGGCGTGATGGGCGCTCATCTCTTCACGGATGATGTTGTTGAAACACGGCTGGGCGGTCACCAGGCCCACCCGCTCGAAATGATTCAACAATGCCTGGCTGGCTTCAAACCAGCCGGGGCGAAAGTACACATCGCTGTCGGTGTAGCAGATCAACTCGTTGGGCAGGGCGCTGAAAATCCAGTTGATGGCGCCGGTTTTGCCCAGGTTGTGGCGCGACGAAATCACGTGATCAATCAAGCCTTCCTGCTGCATGTGCAGCAGTTCAGTTTTTACCTCGGGGGCGCTGCCGTTGTCGAACACCAGCAGGTCAAACGGCGCGCCGGTGTTGGCGCGCAGGCTGTGCACCTGCAGGGTGAAAATGCGCAGGGCGTCTTGAAAATAACCCGCGGTGTGCGGAATGTACACCAGGCTGGCAACAGCCAGGGGCTGGGGCTGGTAGGCGGGCAGAGAACTTTTTGCCGGGTTGTGACCGGTGCGCATGGTGAGAAATCTCCTGGGGCGGCTGAATCAGCTTAATCCGCTGGCTCTATTATACCTGTTGAAGAAAACGAAATAAAAAACCTCACAGGTTTTTCAAATAGCCTGTGAGGTCTAAATGGGAAATGAGTGGATTCGCCGGCTAATCGCTCTTGCTGGTGCTGTCAGATGGCTTGGCTTCCGTGGTGGTTGCGGCGGGTTTGCTTTCAGCGCTCTTGCTTTCGCTGGCGCTGTTGCCGGCAGCGGCGCGCGGTGCGCCTGAAGGAGAACGGTGATCAGTGGCATAAAAGCCGGAACCTTTAAACACGATTCCCACCGGGGTATAAACCTTGCGCAACGACTTCTTGTTGCACTCCGGGCAACGGGTTAAGGGCGCGTCGGAGAATTTTTGATTGCGTTCAAACTGTATTCCACAATTTTCGCACCGATAGGTATAAACTGGCATATTGCACCTCTTTTGAACATGGAAACATCTCTTCTCATTGTTCAACTTGGTATTATAGTCACCTTAATTGGCTTTTACAAGGTTTGGATGCTTTTTTTAACAAAACTCTTACAATATTGATAAGAAAGGGGATTGCTATGCTTTGAAAAATGCAAATTGAGCAGGTAGTAATATTGAGAAACCAGTCAGATGAGAATATTTCCATTAATCTTGCGGTTGAAATGAAGCGAAACGTACTGCCGGGTCAAACTTTCAACAATCGCGAAGTTTGGACTATACTGGATGAAGTGCAGGATTGGCAATCGTTTGAGCGATTTATGGAACTGGAAGCAACTTTGCGTGCGGTCTGCTAACAGCGAAATCCATTATAATCATTACACTTAAACATACAAACCGGTTGGGATTTACCCTTCCGGAAACTGTGTTATTAATGATCCGTTATTCATTACAGGAGATTAGTGTATGGACAAACCCTTCAGTCTTGAAATTCACGCTCCAGATTTTATCCCCACCCATTACGACAATCATGTGGTACGCACGCTCAGCTCGATGAAAGGTCAATACCTGGACGAGCAGGCTTTTCAAACCATGCTGGCGCGGGAAGATCATTTGTTATATGAAGTGTATGAGATCAGCCGCCCGCATGTGGCCGGTGAGCTGCTTTCGGGTGTGTCTTTCATCCATCCCGGCAAGGTGGGCGAAGAATTCAATATGACCAAGGGTCATTTCCATGTGGTGCTCGATACCGCCGAGGTGTACTACACCTTGCAGGGCGAAGGCTTCATGGTTATGGAATCACCGGAGGGCGACTGGGCAGTGGAACCGCTGAAACCCAACGGCGTGCTGTATGTGCCGCCGCGCTGGGCGCACCGCGCAGTGAACATCAGCCCCGACACTGACCTGGTGTTCTACTTTATTTATCCTGCCAATGCCGGGCATGACTACGGCACCATTGAAAAACAGGGCTTCCGCAAGCTGGTGGTCGAGCGCGGCGGAAAGCCGCAAATCATGGACAACCCGCGCTGGGAAATGCCGAAAGAGAAGGCGTGAACCATGAAAAACCTCAAAGACTGCCGCGTGCTGGTGGCTGCCACTTCTTTTGGACGTTATGATGCGCGTATGCGCACTGAACTGGAAGCTGCCGTTGGCGAAGTGATCTACAATGCCACCGGCAAACCCATGACCTCAGATGAACTGGCGAGGGCATTGCCCGGGTTGGACGGCATCATCGCCGGGTTGGATTACCTCGACCGCCCGGCGATTGAATCGGTTGATCAACTGCGCGTGATCGCGCGCTACGGCGTGGGGCTCGACCGCGTGGACCTGGACGCCGCCCGCCAGAAGGGCATTGTGGTCACCTATACCCCCGGCGCCAATTCATCCTCGGTGGCTGAGCTGGCCATTGGGGTGATGATTGCCCTGGCGCGCCACATCTACGAGGCGGCCGCCTGCACCTGCCGCGGCGAGTGGCCGCGCGTCACCGGCTTCACCCTGGAAGGCAAAACCGTTGGACTGGTGGGGTTTGGCGCCATCGGCAGGCACGTGGCAAAGTTGCTCGGCGGCTTTGGCAGCCGGGTGATTGCCACCGATGTGTATTTTGACGCCAAAGCCGGCGCTGAACTGAATGTGCAGCAGGTTGACCTGCCGACATTGTTGAAGGAAGCTGACATTGTTTCGCTGCACACCCCGGCTTTGCCGGAAACCACCGGCATGGTGAATGACGATTTCCTGGCGCAGATGAAACCTGGCGCGCTGCTGGTGAACACGGCGCGCGGCGAGTTGATTGATGAAGCCGCCCTGCTGCGCGCGCTGCAAAGCGGCCGCCTGGGCGGTGCGGCGCTGGATGCCTTCAGCGAGGAACCACCCTGCAAAGATAACCCCCTGTTGCAGCAAAAGAACCTCATCCTCACCCCGCACATTGGCGCGCACACCGACGGCGCCGCCAACGCCATGGGCTGGGGCGCTTTGAATGACTGCCTGGCAGTGCTGCGCGGCGAAGAACCGCAGCACCGGGTGGCTTGATTGGACAGTGGAAGGAATTACATCATGGACAAACTAACTGTTTTGGATCGCATTCAACAACTGGGACTGGTGGCCGTGCTGCGCGGTCCCAGCCCGGAATTGACCATCAAGATGGTCGATGCCCTGGTAGCGGGCGGCGTCAAAGGCATCGAGATCACTTATTCCACGCCCAATGCTCCGCAGGTGGTGGCTGAACTGGCCAAGAAATACGGCGACGACATTGTGCTGGGCATGGGCACCCTCACCGAGCCCGCCCAGGCCGAAGAAGCCAAAGCCGCCGGGGCCAACTACCTGGTGAGCCCGTTTTTTGAGCCCGAACTGGCCAGAGCCATGGTGGCCACCGGCCTGGCCACCATGATCGGCGCGCTGACCCCCAGCGAGATTTTTGCCGCCTACCGCGCCGGTTCTGATGTGGTCAAGGTGTTCCCCGGCTCAGCCGTGGGGCCTTCCTACATCAAAGCCGTCAAGGGCCCCCTGCCGCACATTCCCATGATGCCCACCGGCGGTGTGAACGCTGGCAACCTGGCGGATTGGTTCGCCGCGGGCGTGGTGGCGGTGGGCGCCGGCAGCGAGCTGTGCCCGCCCAAGCTGGCGAAGGAAGGCAAGTTTGACGAGATCACCCGAACGGCGGCCGACTTTGTGCGTGCTGTGGAAGTTGCGCGCGCTTCGGTCAAAAAATAGCCCAGGGAGATCAAGATGGAAGAAAAATTCAACATCGTCACCAAAACCGTGCCCACCTTCTACTTTGTGGGCGTCACCACCACCAAGTCGTCCATCATGAAGGTTTTTCCGCTGTGGATGCAGGTGCTGGGGCGCCCGGAGATCGTGATCGAGGGCATGGATCTCAAAATCCACGACGACCCCGCCAACTACCGCGCCGCGGTGGCGCAGATGAAGTACGATCCGCTGTCGCTGGGCGCGCTGGTGACCACTCACAAGATGGACCTGTACGCCGCCACCAAAGACATGTTTGACTATCACGACCGCTACGCGCTGATCTGCGGCGAACTGTCCAGCATCTCCAAGCGTGACGGCAGGCTGGAAGGGCACGCCAAAGACCCCATCACTGCCGGGTTGAGCCTGGACGCCATCGTCGGCAAGGACTATTTTGGGCGCACCGGCGGCGAGGTGCTGTGTTTCGGCGCGGGCGGTTCTGCCGTTGCCACCCTGCTGCACCTGATGAGCAAAACCGACCCGGCTGACCGGCCGAAGCGCTTTGTGGTGGTCAACCGCTCGCAGCCGCGCCTCGACCACATGCGCGGCATGGTTGAGCAGCTTTCCACCGACATCCAGGTGGAATACATCTGCAACCAGGACCCCCTGAAAAACGACGCCCTGATGGCGCAAATGCCCGACTACAGCGTGGTGATCAACGCCACCGGCATGGGCAAAGACACGCCCGGTTCGCCCATCACCAACGCCGGGGTGTTCCCCCTGCACGGGGCGGCCTGGGAGTTTAATTACCGCGGCGAACTGGACTTTTACTACCAGTCGCGCCGGCAGGAGAAGAGCCGCGACTTGAAGATTGAGGACGGCTGGCTGTACTTTTTGCACGGCTGGACGCAGGTGGTGGCGCAGGTGCTGCACGTGGACCTGACCCCCGATCTGTTTCAAAAGCTGGCAGAGGCGGCGGAAGTGGTGCATCCCAGGTTGTAGGCGCAAATAGCGTTGCGCGGACGGACGGCTGGTTTGCCGTCCCCCGCGCGATTTTTAAAAAAATGTTGTAGGTTGGGATGAGGGCAAATGGTATATGGATTGATAAAAAAAATTGACGCGCCCGAAACCCAACGAATGTCGGTAACCAGGTTGGTAAGTTGGGTTTAGAGCGGCAAAGGGTGATTGAAAAGAATTAATGGTTGCGCTCTCAACCCAACCTACGGCTAAAAATTGACAAGAGTAAAACCCAGATATAAAATCTTATAAGACATACAGAATAAGGAGGGAATTCATTGATGGCAAACCAAACCATTGAGCAAAATAAAAACAGCGAAAATTATTCAGATAAAAATAAAATAGCCACAGCTCTTCAAGTTATTGCCTGGATTACATATATATCAGGCTTCCTTGCTGGTCTAATATTTGCTAGTTTGGAAAAACACTATGAATTTATCGATGGGTCTCAAACCGAGTGGTCAATTACGATTGCATTGATCTATTGGGTATCATCTTTTATTACGGGCACAATATTTTTAGGATTTGCGGAAGTTATAACATTGCTACAGAAATTGGTTGATAAACAAAATATGACTAGTTTAGTTGCCACTGATTCCGATGTCATCACCCATACTGAACAATTTGACGATCTTCCACAACTGTAAAAATAACTATGACAGAAAATCGATATTTGCGAATCCAAGAACTAATTTTTGATTCATTTTTATTTAATTCTCCGGTAGAGATTGAAAAGGGCGCTTTGCTTTTAGACAATAAGACAAAGTCCATAATCCTTCAACTTCGATTGAATATACTTGGAAAAGATTTTCCTGAAATTTCTTCTGTATCGATAAAAATTATTGGTTTGGATGATGCGGGAGAAGAAATTCAAGGATTTAATCCTTTCAATTACACCTACAGGGATGTCTATTTATTAAGCTCAAGAACTTTTGGAGATCGTATTCCAATTATCTTGGACTCGAAAGTAAGACAAGTTAAGGTTGAATTAGAGAAGGTCATATTTAAAGATGGTTATGTATGGATGAAATCAGGGCAGGAATTTACTCCCCCTGAACAGCAAGCAATTAAAATGCTTAATCCCGACATACTAGAACAACTCAATAGAGACACCCTCGACATGTCGGCAGAGAGTAAAGAACAGATCAAATATCTTCCGCAGCAATTGGATAATTACTGGTTGTGTACGTGTGGAAGGCCTAACCTGAACAGTGTTGAGCAATGTAATCGTTGTGAAAAAGACAAGAAATGGGTATTTGAAACCGTAAGTGAAGCCGGTATTAAGAAAAACCTGGAAAATCATTTGGAAAATGCGAGACGGCTTGAAGAAGAAAAACGGATCCGGGATGATTTGCACAAAAAAAGGACAAAAAAAGTAACTTTCATTTCTATTGGACTTGGATTATTACTATTTTTATTCTTCTATGTGTTATTACCATTTGTTAAATATTCACAGGCTTCAAATTATTTAAGTAAAAATGACTACGATAAAGCAATACTGCTTTATGAGGAATTAGGTGACTATCAGAATTCCTTGCAAATGGTTAGTGAGGCAAAATACCAAAAAGCCAATGATTTATTATCCAGGAAACAATTTGATAATTCTATAAAGTTATTCAAGATACTGAATGATTATAAGAATTCCAATGAAATGATCTATGAAGCTACTTTTCAAAAAGCAACTGATTTGCTCTTGAAAGAAGAATATGATGAAGCCAAAAAGCTTTTTATTGGATTAGCGAATTATAAAAATTCCATTGAAATGGTTAATGAGACAGACTATCTGAAAGCTAACGAATTGGTTATTAATAAAAATTACGATCAGGCAATTAACCTTTTCACAGATATTGGAGATTATAAGAATTCAAATGAATTAAGAATGGAAGCAATCTATCAAAAAGCAAACGAATTATTTGATGAAAACCAATTTGAGTTAGCTGCTAACGTAACTTTTGTGCAACTGGAAAGCAAGTTGCTTTAAACCGAAAAAAACTGCACTTTAACAAAAAAGCCCGAAATCCGTTATGCTCCTGAAAAACCCAGGAGCAAACATGAGCGAAAAACAAC
>Ga0228536_1000702_pt1 | contig 51907 bp, 53 predicted proteins | sample SJ1Smetagenome_FD_168611 | JGI IMG/M metagenome (GOLD analysis project Ga0228536, IMG submission 168611) | Enriched culture of PCE-dechlorinating microbial communities from Ithaca, New York, USA - SJ1.S | ecosystem: Engineered > Modeled > Simulated communities (microbial... > Unclassified...
TCCGCATTTGGGGAGGAAATGAATATGGAGCACGTATTTCAGGTTAATGACACTCCGAGGCCCCACCGGGAGGAAATCAAGGTTATCGGCATTGGAGGCGGAGGCGGAAACGCCCTGAACCACATCATCAGAAGTGGAGTTTCCGGCGTTCATTTTATCGCGGCGAATACAGACGTGGGTGCTCTGCAGCTGTCACAGGCTCCGACGAAGGTAACCCTCGGCGAAAAACTAACGAAAGGTCTTGGTGCTGGTTCGGACCCTGAGGTAGGGATGAACAGCGCGAAGGAATCGGTCGACAAGATCCGGGAAGTGGTAGCGGGGGCAGATATGGTGTTTCTGACGGCCGGAATGGGCGGAGGAACCGGGACCGGGGCATCCCCCATAATTGCTGAAGTCGCCAAGGAATCCGGCGCCCTTGTGGTGGCGGTAGTGACCTTTCCCTTCTCCTTCGAGATGAACAGGAGGAGAAAGCAGGCAATGACAGGGATCGCCACCCTCAAGGAGAAGGTGGACGCACTTCTCGTAGTGGAAAATGACCGGCTGCTGGAACTGACCGATGAAAAAACAAAACACGCTGATGCCTACCGGCTTGCGGACGAGGTGCTCCGCCAGGCAGTCCAGGGGGTTACCGACCTTATACTGAAACCGAGCCTCATCAACGTAGACTTTGCAGACGTGCGGACCGTGATGCAGAACGCAGGTTCCGCCATTATGGGAATCGGCGTCGGAGAAGGGGAGAACAGGGCGGAAGCTGCTGCAAAGACGGCAATCAAGTCGCCCCTCATGTCCATACCCATGAAGGGCGCAAAAGGCATTCTCTTCAATATTACCGGCGGGACCGATCTCGGCATCCATGAGATTAGGAAGGCAGCCCAGATCATAACTGAAACAGCGGATGAAGACGCCATAGTCATCTGGGGCCATACTGTCTCGGAGGAGATGTCGGACAAGATCCAGATCACGGTTATCGCCACGGGCTTTTCCTCTGAAAAGGAGAAGCGTACAGTAACCAATTTCAAGGCTGCCCCGAAAGCGAAGCCCATGGGAGTCGTACTGGAGGAGACGGAAATGCTTACTGCCCAGGACGAGGACCTTTTTACAATGAGCGGTGTTCCCAAGAACCCGTACGATATACCGTCGATCCTCCGCAAGAGCCAGAAAAACGACAAGTAGCGCTTTTGAGGAAGATATCCTTGTAACAGATTCCTGGGGCAGCGGGCTGCCCCGATCAGGATCAGTGTGCTGAAGGCAGGAGTCTTGCAAAGGATTCCTGCCTTTTTGTCTGACAGGAAGCTATGATCCGGAATATTTTTCGCACGTTTGAACTCAGCATCAGGAAATGGACAGGGGAGGGATTGAAATGTCCACAAGAGAGAGCAGAAGGCTCAAGGAAAAGAGATCCATCATTCCTTTCGGGGATATAATGCTCCCTGTAATCGGCCTTGTGGCGGTCGGCCTCCTTATCGTAGGAGTGAAACTGTTTTTTCTTTCAGGGCCGAAAGCGCCTTCGTATTCGCCTGTTTCGCAGCAGCCTCCGGCGGCCCGCCAGGAAGTGCCCCCTAAAGCGGAGGCGGTTCCCACAGAACAAGTGGCCTCAAGACCGGCGCATCAGGCTGCTCCGGAAAAAGAACCCGTTCTTGCCGCACCGGTCGGCGGACAGGCTGCCGCACCGTCGGCAACATCGCCGGCCAGGACTCAGACAAATGAAAACACAACGGCAAGACCTGTTAAACAGCCGGAGCCGGCCAGGAAACCGGAGCCTGCCGCACCTCAGAAACCAGCCCCTCCGACAAGCAGCAGCAAGTGGGGGGTGCAGATAGGTGCCTTCACGACGAACAGCCGTGCTGAAACGGCCAGGCAGGAGGCAATCAAGTCGGGATATTCACCGGTGATCCGGACGGCGGTCGTAAAGGGAAAGACCTACTACAGGGTCGTCGTTCCCGCGGGCAATGAACGAAGGGACGCCAACGAACTCTCAGAAAGACTGAAAAAATCCGGTTTTCCCATATACGTGGTCTCGATGTGACCCCGTTACTAAAGGAGAATACAATTGGCTGGGTTTGTTGAAGATCTTACCCCGAGGGAAGATGCCCTTTCCCTTGTTTCATCGTCACTTGGCTTCCCATGGGGCATCCGTGGAGGCAATAATGTCCTGTCTGTTCCCGGATGCAGGATCCTGAAGGAAATTGTGTCCGGCGAAGACTTCCCCCCCTTCCCGAGGAGCACCAGGGACGGTTATGCCGTCCTCAGTTCCGACTGCTTCGGAGCAAGCCCCGGCAATCCGGCGTTCCTTCGTCTTGCAGGTGAAGTTCCCATGGGACTACCCCCATCTTTTCGGCTGAATGCAGGCGAATGCGCCATCATCCACACGGGCGGCATATTGCCTGAAGGAGCGGATTCGGTGGTGATGATGGAGGACACTGATTCAGCCGGTGACTGGGTTGAACTTAAAAACGCAGTACAGAAAGATGACAATATCGTTTCCCGCGGGGAAGAGTTTTCCCGGGGAGATGTGCTCCTTCAGGCAGGAAGAAAGATTGATTTCCGGACTTCCGGGCTGTTGTCCATGGCAGGTGTTCTGGAAGCGGAATCAGCCGGTCTGCGTGTGGGGATAATAAGCACGGGAGATGAAATCGTCCCGCCCGGGACCATGCCCCTGCCGCCGGGTAAATTCCGTGATGTCAATTCCGCGCTTCTGACTTCCCTGATCGGGGGTGAAGGGTACCAGGTCTCCTATTACGGAATAGTTGAGGATTCCAAAAACGCCCTGGCTTCGATGCTGGAAAGAGCACTCGCTGAATGCGGCACGGTGGTGATCAGCGGAGGGTCCTCGGTAAGCATGAGAGACCACTGTTCCTCTATTCTTGAGAATCTTCCCGAACCGGGTCTTATGATAAGGGGAATCCTTATGTCGCCGGGAAAACCGACTCTTATCGCAGGCCTGAAAGACGAGAAAAAACTCGTTCTCGGTCTTCCCGGGCATCCCTTTTCCTGCTTTATTTCCGCCTACACGGTCCTTCTGCCGCTGCTGAATGCGCTGATATGGGGGAAACCCCTGGAATCGTGGCGGAAAATCTTCCTTCCCTCTGAAGAGACGGTATTCGGACATTCGGGAATCGAGGAATTCGTTCCGTGCGTTCTGAGGGAGGGCAGAGTGTTTCCCTATCCTGTAAAGTCCTCTTTCTCGAAGGCGCTTGCTCTTTCTGACGGACTGTACAGGCTCCCGGCATCACAGGAGACAATACGCAGCGGTGAGGAGGCGGAAATATGGCTTTGGTGAAAGAGAATCTGCATGTCACTCTCGCGAGAGCATGGGAAATACTGGAAGAAGAATCTTTTCCTCTCGGCGCCGAATCGTGCCCGGTCCAGGAGGCCTTCGGGAGGATCCTTGCGGGTGACGTCGTCTCCAGGAGAAATGTGCCTCATTATAATGCATCGGCTATGGACGGCTACGCTCTTTCTTCACGGATGACGGCAGGTGCGTCCCAGTCGACCCCCCTGTCCTTTGCACCCGAAGATGCCGTCTGGGTCAATACCGGGGGAGATTTGCCCCCGCAGTTTGACTGCATCGCCATGGTCGAAGACACTTCCACAGACAGGGAGACAGGAATGGTTATTCTCGCGAAGTCCCTTGTAGCGGGAGAAAATGTCAGGCCGCTCGGCGAAGATGTTTTCTGCGGGCAGGTGATCGCAAGGGAGGGAGATACAGTATCCCCTGCTCTTGCTTCACTTCTTGCAACTGCCGGGGTCCCGGAGGTGAATGTCCTTGCTGTCCCTAAGACCCTTTATATCCCCACGGGTGATGAAATTATTCCCCTGGAGGAATGGCTTCCCATGGACTTGCCGCCTTCAGGGAAAGTCGGGGAGAGCAATTCGCTCCTCGTCAAAGGGTATTTCACCCGGTGGGGCTTCCCTCTGGATATAGCTCCCTGCCTTCCTGATGATCCGGCTGTTCTGAAACAGTACCTGTCCGAAAAGGCTCCCCTCTACGACCTGCTCCTCGTAGGAGCAGGATCGGCAAAAGGTGAGCGGGATCATACCTTCACCGTACTTGAACAGATAGGGCGGCCGCTCTTCAGGTGGCTTCTCATGAAGCCGGGACGGCCTGCATCCGTGTCGAAGGCAGGTAAATGCACGATCATTAATCTTCCCGGATTCCCCATGTCCAATGCGGTGATTCTCTGGTCTTTGGTATTCCCTGCACTGAACCTTCTGCAGAAGGGCTCTTTCGACAGGGAAAGGGCAATTCCGGATGCTCTCGGCGCAGTCGGCTCGGGTACGGCTTCCCTTCTTACGGGCTGTTCTTCATCCTATGGCAAGGAGGAATGGGTGCGCCTGAAATGTGTTGAAATAAACGGGGAGAAAAGAACATATCCTCTTCCTTCGGGTGCGAGCGCTCTTTGGTCGCTTTCCGAATCCGACGGGATCGCCCTTCTTCCCCTTGAGGCCGCTGAACTGCCTAAAGGAAGCAGCGTCAGCCTGTGGTTCCTGAGGCAGGTTCCCTGGGAGCGGAGGATTCTGTTCCAGGGATCGAACGATCCTGCCTTTGAGAGAATAACGACCTTTGTCAAGCAGGCAGGGGGAGAGTTGATTGCCCGTTCTGTCGGCAGTCTCGGAGGATTGGCCGCGCTCTCGAGAGGTGAATGTCATGTTGCCGCGTGTCACCTGCTCAACAGCGAAACAGGAGAGTACAACTCTTCCTTCATACGGGAGCTTTTCAAGGATAATATAGAGAACCTGGTCCGCAGGCTTGTTTTTTACAGGCAGCAGGGGATCATGATTACAAGGGGAAATCCGAAAGGCATACTTTCAGCTGCTGACCTCGGGAGAGAGAACGTCTCCATCGTCAACCGGCAACCGGGTGCAGGCACAAGAGTGCTTCTGGATTATCTCCTCAGGCAGGAAGGAATTTCCCCCGGTATGGTACGGGGGTACGAGAACCAGAGCGCCACCCATTTCGATGCCGGGAACAAGGTCCTGCTGGGTTTCGCCGATGCCGCCATGGGTATCAAATCAGTTGCGGATGCGCTTGGGCTCGATTTTATTCCTGTTACGGAGGAACCATACGAGCTGGTGTTCCCCAAATCTTTTGAAGATCACCCGGGTATCCGGGCGCTTCTGAGCGCTCTTGATGACGGAGGGTGGAGAGACATGGTGGACAGGATGGGGGGCTACAGATGGCCGGAATAATGCAGGACCCTTACGGGCGGATACTCGAATACGTCCGCATTTCGGTGACGGACAGGTGTAATTACCGGTGCCGCTACTGCATGCCTTCCGAAGGTGTGGAATGGATTCCCCACGAAGAGATTATGTCGTACGAGAACATACTGTTTCTCTGCCAAGTTTTTGTGGAGCTCGGGGTAAAGAAAATCCGGTTTACAGGAGGGGAACCCTTTGTGCGAAAGGGTTTTGTGCCTTTCCTGGAGGAGGTCCGGGAGAAGCTTCCCGGACTCCGCATCGCAGTGACCACCAACGGCACAATGCTGGAGGAAACCGCAGGCCGTCTTTCGGGACTCGGGCTTGAATCCGTGAATGTGAGCCTTGACACCCTCGACCCGGAAAGATTCCGTCATGTCACAGTGACGGGAGACCTGGAAAAGGTCATTCGGGGGATCGACGCACTCTGTGCTGAAAAAAATGTCCCGGTGAAGATCAACACCGTGGCAATGAAACATTTCAACGATGATGAGGTCCCATTGCTCGTAGGATTTGCACGGGAAAGGAACATTCTGGCCCGGTTCATAGAATTTATGCCCCTTGACAGGGATGTCTGGTCACAGGACAAGTATATTTCCGCACGGGACATTCTTTCCCTTCTTCCTGTCAGGGAACTCTGGCATCCGTGTCCTTCCGCGGGAAATTCGGATGTCTGCGGCCCGTCACGGTATTACCGGAACGCGTCGACTGGCCAGAAGGTGGGGGTAATATCCGCCGTTTCGGAACACTTCTGCCTTTTATGCAACCGCCTTCGGGTCACTTCCGTCGGGGTTGTTCGTCCCTGCCTCTTCGGAAATTTCGGTGTTCCGGTTATTGAAGCCCTGAGGAAAAAAGACCGGAACTCATTGAAAAAGCGTATTCTTGAAGCTGTGGCTGCAAAACCCCGGAGGGGAGAGACGGGCATCCTCAGCGGGGATGGTTTGTGTGAAGAACGACATATGTCCCAGATCGGAGGATAAATCATATGGTTCATGACCCTGTTCCCGCAGGAGAACACCTCTCGCACCTTGATGAAGAGGGCAGACCGAGAATGGTAGACGTGAGCGGCAAGGCCGAAACATCCCGTACGGCTGTAGCTGAAGGGTACGTCGTCCTGGATGAGGCTGTCTGCGCCTGCCTCGCTGAGGGAAGAAATTCAAAGAAGGGTGATGTCTTCCGTATCGCTGAAACTGCCGGAATAATGGCTGTAAAAAAGACCCCGGAACTGATCCCGCTGTGCCATGGGATACGGATCGAAAAAACAGAGATACGGTGCTCCCTTGACGAGGGGGAAAAAAAGGTCTGTATCCGCTGTACGGTAGCCGCGAGAGATGTGACCGGGGTTGAGATGGAAGCATTGACCGGAGTTTCGGCTGCAGCTCTCACAGTGTATGATATGTGCAAGGGAATTTCGAAGAATATGGTGATACAGGACATCCAGCTCCTGAAGAAAACTGGCGGGAAAAGCGGTACCTATACGGCCGGGGGGATGAGTGAAGATGCGGATTCTTGAAATATTGGAGAACGAGGGCGGCAGGCAGTTCGTTCACACCCTCTGCTTTGTCGGCGTGAACGGTGCGGGGAAGACATCCTTCAACGGAACGGAGAGACAATTGTTCCTTCTGTCGCCGGGTGCGGCGGATAGTCTGCCCGATAATTCCTCCGGTTTCGTTGTTTCTGCCCGGGAGTTTTCCCCGAGCGGTTTTTTGTCGGTGCAGGAGTGTCTCTTCCGCATCAGCCCATCTGAAGACCACGGCCTTGCGCTTCTTTATCCGGAAAAGGGCGGATTCGTCCCGCTTTCTTCAGCCTGTTCCTTCTTTCACCCGTTCACAGCCGGCATTATCACCGTGAGCGACAAGGGGAGCCGGGGGGAAAGGGAGGACGGTTCCGGTCCTGCCCTTGCCGCGGAAGTGACCGCACTGGGGGCCGACGTTCTGTTCACGTCGATCGTCCCCGATGATCACGCAGTGCTTGTCCCGCTCCTGAAGGAATGGAGCGACGGAAAAGGTCTTGACCTGATCCTGTGCACCGGGGGGACCGGTTTTTCCCCGAGAGATGTAACGCCGGAAGCTCTGGATGCTGTTTGTGAGAGACACGTCCCGGGAATCGGTGAGGCCATGAGGGCGGCATCACTGAAAATTACCCGAAGGGCAGTACTGAGTCGTGCAAATGCCGTGATACGGGGGAAAACACTTATTATTTCCCTTCCCGGAAGCACAAAGGCGGCACTGGAGTGTTTAGCCGCCGTGGCCCCCGCGCTGAGACACGGGATCGAAATACTCTGCGGCCGGGACGGCGAGTGCGGTTCGAATCCGGTCTGACTGCAGAGGCATCCATAAGCGGGAGAGGAGACCATCCGGTGGACACTGAAAACCAGGGCGTCAAAAAATGCGTCATTCTCACGGGGATGTCCGGGGCGGGAAAATCAACGGCCCTTAAAGTACTTGAAGACCAGGGTATGTTCGCCATAGACAACATTCCTCCGGCACTCCTTTCACAGCTTTTGCTGCTCCTGGAAAAACACAGGGCCGCAGTGCGGAACGGGGTTGCCGCTGTTGTGGATGTCCGAGGAGATACGCTCCTGGATGATTTTCCGGCGGCCATTACCGCCCTGAAAGCCCAGGTTCCCGGGGTAAGCATCGTTTTCCTTGACGCATCGGATGAAGTGCTTCTGAATCGGTTCGAGACGACGAGGAGGCGGCACCCACTCGGCGGAGAAGGCAGTTTCCTGGACGGCATAGCAGGGGAAAGGGTACGCCTGAAGCCGATCCTTGAACTTGCGGACATGGTTCTTGATACGTCGGCTCTTTCTTTGCCGGAGATACGGAAAAAACTGCTTTCAAAACTGTGCGGTTCTTCCACTGAGGGGACGATCGTCATTACTTCCTTCGGATTTAAATATGGGGCACCTGCGGACTGCGACTTTTTATTCGATGTCCGTTTTCTGGCCAACCCCTACTATATCCCCTCTCTCCAACTTTTGTCAGGACAGGACATGGCAGTCCAGAACCATATCTGGAGTTTTCCGGAAGCAGAAGAGTTCTGGGAAAAGCTGGTTCCCTTCCTTGATTTTATCGCCCCTCTTTACCTGGCCGCAGGCAAGCCGCAGCTTCATGTAGGGGTCGGATGTACGGGAGGGAGGCATCGTTCAGTCGCGGTGGCAGAGAGAATTTTTTCCTTCTTCAAAGAAGCTTTTCCGACGGCCTGCACTCTGAGGCACCGCGATATCACGAGAGAACAGGGCTGGTGACCATGGACGGAATGCTGAACTACGTATTCGGATTTCTGACAGCCATATTGCTTATTTTCCTTTTCAGGTTGAGGGAACGGCAGGATTTTTCCCGTCTTTCAAGGGCATACAGGAGCAAAAAGGCTGCCATGGCGAGAGCGGTGGAATACCGCCTTTCAATGGGGCCCTACGTTGTCGCTCTGGGAGGCGGGACGGGCCTTTCAACTCTGCTCAGGGGACTGAAGAGCTTCACGCGGAATATTGTCGCTGTGGTGACCGTGACTGATGAAGGCGGAAGTTCCGGGAGGCTGCGTGAAGAATGGGGAGTGCTTCCCCCGGGTGATGTGCGGAACTGCATCGTCGCCCTTGCTGAGAACGACAGCTCACTGAAAAGGCTTCTCGACTTCCGGTTTGATCGCGGAGCCCTTTCAGGGCACAGCCTGGGTAACCTTATGCTCCTTGCTATTTCCGAACAGTTCGGGGATTTCAGGAGGGCAGTGGAGGAAATGAACAACCTTCTCGCGATCCGCGGACGGGTGCTTCCTGTGACCACAGAAGCGGTCTCTCTTGTTGCCGAAACACGGACGGGCGATAGAATACGCGGGGAACTCGCGATAGCCGATAACGGAAAGAATATTACGGAAATATGGCTTGAGCCGAAAGACTCAAAGCCGCTCAACGATGTGCTCCGTGCCATTGAAGAGGCGGAGGTGATAGTTCTTGGACCGGGCAGCCTGTTCACGAGCGTCATCCCGAATCTTCTTATCCGGACCGTTGCCGAACAGCTCAGGAAATCGGTGGTTCCAAAGGTATATATCTGCAACCTTATGACGCAGCCGGGTGAAACGGAGGGCTTTTCCATCATGGAACACGTGAAGTGGATCGCTTCCGTCATGGGCATGCCTCCGGATTACGTGATCGCAAATTCAGGAAGGTTTCCTCCCCACATACTCGAGAAATACAGCCGCCAGGGAGCGGAACCCCTGTACCTGGATTCCGGGCAGAGGACCAAAATGGAAAACATGGGGTGTACCATAGTGGAGGGGGATTTTGTTCAGATAGCAGACAACTCCCTTATCCGGCATGACGGACAGGCGCTTTCCCATGTCCTCGTTCGCCTCTGCAGGGAACTGAAAGAGGATTGATCCAATGCCTCACAGTTCACGGGGGATGACGCTTTCGTCATCCATGTGGGATGAATGGCTTTCATGCCCTGTGAAAGGGCAAAACGAGGCCCTCGACGAGATACGGGGGATTCTGTGCGGGCTTTCACGGACAGATGACATCGCTGAGGGGACCGGTTTTTCCAGCGGAAGACTATGGGTATTCCGCCGTCTTTCCAGGCTCTGGCCATTGTCGGGAGTTCAGAAAACCCAGGATTTTCCGTCACTTTTGAGCATTCCCCGTTCCATGAAGGGCAGGGTCCTTTTCTATCTGCCTCCATCCCTTTTTCCGCTGATCCTTCCACTTACCGGGGGAGCGGTTTCACTCCGCAAGCCTGACTGGCTCAGGGGGCTGTGGGGAAGCTGCGGAGGACTGTATATACCGAAGACGGGGTATTATTTGAGCTTTCGGGCGGGTAACGAAGAAGTCGAGAAAACAGCCGCTGCAGCCCTGAAAAAAGGCCGTTTTTCCATCGGAAGAAGGCAGATACAGGGGAAATTCGAGATCACCCTCAGAAACCAGGAGGAGATAGTGACGCTGCTCGCGAGGTTCGGTCTTGGACGGACATCACTGGCTCTCGAGGAAAAAGCGATCGTCCGTTCCATGAGGAACAGGGCCAACAAGCTTGTGAACTGTGATGCATCCAATATAAGGAAGTCCCTGGAGGCTGCTTCACGGCAGATGGAGATCGCACGATCAGCCATGGCTCTTCCGGGGTTTGAAGCTCTTCCGTTTACGTTGAAGGAAATGGTCTGTTCCCGTCTTTCGAATCCAAGCGCCACGCTTGAAGAGCTTGGAAAGATGCTTTCTCCGCCTGTGAGCAAAAGTACTGTAAAATATCGGTGGAAGAAGCTTGAAGAAATGGCAGGTTCCCTTGCCTCGAGGAGGGAACGTTTCCCAATACGATAAAGGAGGAGTTTTCGATGAAACTGCGAAGCTTCAGAAAAGAGGACGTCAAGGGGAAAAAAGTATTGTTGAGGGTCGACTTCAATGTCCCGCTGAAAGATGGAAAGGTTACGGACACAACGAGAATAGAGGCTCACAGAAAGACTCTCGAAGCCCTCCTGGAAGCGGGGGCAAAGGTTGCTCTGGTATCTCACCTTGGGCGCCCCAAGGGAAAGCGCGTCCCTGAAATGTCCCTGTCCCTTGTGGCCTCCGAAGCACAAAAACTTTACGGTGTACCTGTCGTCTACTGCGATGAGTGTATCGGCCCGAAAGTGAAGGATGCCATGGATTCTCTTCCGAAAGGCAGTGTGCTTGTCCTGGAGAACCTGAGGTTTCATGCCGAAGAGCAGGAGAACGACAGGTCGTTTTCGGAAAAACTTGCAGCCCCCTTTGATGTGTTCGTCATGGATGCGTTCAGTGCTTCCCACAGGGCTGATGCGTCCACGAACGGAATCACGGAGTTCCTTCCTTCCTTTTCAGGTGCGCTGATTGAAAGGGAAGTCAACATGCTCTCCGCAGTGAGTGAAAACCCTGAAAAGCCATTTGTCATCATTCTCGGAGGAGCAAAGGTTTCGGACAAGATCGGCGTTGTGGAAAACCTTATGGACAAGGCCAGCGCCATACTTATCGGCGGAGGAATGGCCTTCACGTTCCTGAAGGCAAGGGGCGGGAGTATAGGAAAATCCCTCTTCGAGGCGGAAAAGGCGGATTTCGCATCCGAGATGATGAAAAGGGCGGAAAAAGCCGGAGTGGAGATACTGCTTCCGGTGGACGTGGTTGCCGGTCCATCGCCGGACATCGCCACGGGTGAGACTATCGTTCCCGCAGACAAGGTCCCCGATGGAATGATGGGGCTTGATATCGGCCCTGAGACAGCGGCCCTTTTCTCGAAGAAAATTGCTTCCGCAAGGACGGTTCTCTGGAACGGCCCCATGGGTGTTTTCGAGAATCCGGTGTTTGCAGGCGGCACAAAAACTATCGCTGAAGGAGTTGCCGAATGCACCAGAAAGGGAGGCGTTACCGTCGTTGGCGGGGGAGATACCGCTGCTGCGGCAAAACAGCTCGGTTTTGACGGGTCGGTATCCCACGTTTCCACCGGAGGCGGTGCAAGCCTTGAATTCTGCGAAGGCAAGGCGCTTCCCGGGATAACACCGCTGTACATAACGGACTGACAGGAAGGGGAGAGTCCCATGAAAAAGATTTACCTTTACGGAAACTGGAAGATGAATATGCTTCCCTTCGAAGGGGAGGAGTTCTGCAGGACCCTCGGCAATAAAATGCAGGGTGATATTTACAGCAGTGAAATGATCCAGGTGTGCCTTTTCCCGCCTTTTTTAACCATACCAGAGGTCCTGAAAAGCCTCCCTGAAGATGTACCAGCCGTATGCGGCGCCCAGGACGGCTATTTCGAGGACAGGGGAGCGTTCACAGGAGAGGTCTCCATGGACATGGTCAAGGCTGTCGGGTGTTCCCACGTCCTTGTCGGACATAGTGAAAGACGTCACATATTTGGCGAAAGCAACGAAATTGTGGCAAAAAAGCTCGCAAAAGCCATTGAAACCGGATTGAAAACAGTGCTGTGTTTCGGGGAAACTCTTGACGAGCGGGAGTCCGGCAAAACGCTGGCGGTGGTCAGGGAACAGCTTGAGTCTGCATTTGCGGGGCTTGACAAGGATAAGAGCTGCTGCGGGGTCATCCTTGCCTATGAACCCGTATGGGCAATCGGGACGGGTAAAAACGCACGTCCTGAGGACGCCCAGGAAGTATGCGCCTTTGCCGCAAAAATGGCCGGAGACTATTTCGGATCCCATCCGAAAATTCCCGTACTGTACGGAGGAAGTGTCAAAGAATCGAACGCCCTGGATCTGCTTTCCCAGCACGACATCGATGGAGCGCTTGTGGGAGGGGCTTCTTTAAAAGTGGATTCCTTCCTTGGGATTTACGAGAATTACAGAAAGATCTCTGTCTGACAGGGACAGAAACGACTATTACGTAACATAAGATATATTATAAGACATCTTGTTTTAAAAAAAGACGGCCGCCTTTTCATATCGCGGCCGTCTGTATATTTGGTTTCCGGGATCGCTCAGTCGTGATATTCGTAATGATACGTCGGTGCGTCTCCCCAGATTTTTTCGAGCTTATAATGGTCTCTTCCTGCTTTGCTGAAAATATGAATGATGATTTCTCCTGCATCGATGAGACGCCATTGGGAGCTGTCGTTTCCCTCGACCCTGGCCTCGAGCCCCCGATTGTGAAGAGCCTCGACTGCCGCGTCCCTGAGCGTCCCCATGTGAATGTCCGAGTTCCCTGTCACAAGTATGAACGTATCTGATATGGAAACAGAACCTTCAAGGTCCATTGCCAGAATATCGAGACCTCTTTTTGCAGCAAGGGCTTCGTATAGGAACTCGAAATTTTTCAAACGGTTTTCCTTCTTCAATCTTTCACCTTCTTTTACAAAATGGGTGCAAGGCGTTTATCTATTGCCGTGCGAAGCCTTCAATCCTCTTTAAAACACTTTTCCTGTCTTTTCCCATGATAATTGTAACATGAGGGACAGCGCTGCTTTTCGTTATAAGGCGTTTGTCTATGCCCGTGATCTCACCGATGGCCCTGGCAGTCTTCTGGACTGCTTCCGATCCTTTTTCGGGAACATGTATGCTTGTGTACTGGTAGTCGAAATGCTTGGCATTCCCCACGTGGACAATGTCAACCCCGATCTTCTGGAATGTGGTGGCTGCCTCTTTTCCGAGACCGGATACTCCTGCTCCGTTGAGAACCGATACGGGCGTTGAGATGGATGCAAGAAGACCCTGGACATCCTGCTGATCCCCCGGTGTCCCCTTTTCTTCTTTCTCGCCTTCCTTTTCTCCGGCACTTGCCGGACCGCTGCCCCCGTTTTCCTCCGACATGCCCGAAAGAAGCTCTGAGGCTGCGGTTATATCCCCTACCCAGTAGCTCACGTTGGAGATATATGCCGCTTTTCCTGGAAGGGTGAAGAATTTGAGATTCTCACCCGGAAGGTCAGCCAGGTATGACGCGAGCTGAAGTGCCTGGGCAGGCGTCATGTCCGAGTTCACCATTTCGATGGCTTTTTGGGCAAGTTCCGGTATTTTGGGTATCATGGACGGAGTCTGCAGCTTTTTCAGAACAGCCTTGATAAACTCCTGCTGCCGCTTTACCCTTCCGATATCTCCGAGAGCATCGTGACGGAAACGGACGTAATGAAGGGCCGTTTTCCCGTCCAGCTTCTGGAAACCCCTGGGGATGTTAATGTAGAGTTTGCCGGCGTGATCATTGTAGACCATGCGCCGCTCCACGTTTATATCCACTCCTCCTATAAGGTCTATTATGGACGGGAAGGAGTCGTAATTCACAAGAACGTAGTAGTTCACCGGAAGGCCCAGGAAATTGACGATGGTCTCCCTGAGCATGTCCAGGCCTCCGTATGCATATGCGTGGTTTATCTTGTCCCATCCCTTGGGCAGCTGAACTCTCGTGTCTCTCGGTATGGACATTACCCTGACGATCCTGCGGTCGATATCGATCGTGGCAAAGGCTATCGCATCTGCTCTTCTGCCTCCCTCCACATCATCGATGCCTACGAGCATGATGTTCACTGTTCCCGAGGCTTCGGTGAAAGAGATGGATTCTTTTATCGTCTGCGGTTTCGGATCCACGAAAGTGTGTACGCGCAGAGCAGCACCTGCAAAAGCCGCTGAAACGGCAAGGATAAAAATCAATGCGATTTTTGCGATTTTCATTCGTTCAGACCTCCAGCTTTTTCCGGTAGAGCTCTTTCTTGTATATATACTGCTCCACTGCTTCAGGAAGAAGGTACTTGATGCTCCTTCTTTCCTCTATCCTTTGGCGGATTTCCGTGCTTGAAATCGAAAGAAGAGGAATTTCAAGGGGAATGATCGCCTGCCGTATTTCCGAGGGAAGATTCTCCAGTTTCCTGGGAGAATAGCCTGGCCTGTTGACTGCCACCATCCTGCAGAGGCCGGGCAGGGCTTCGTATTCCTTCCAGGACGTGATGCCGAGCACTGCATCAAGACCCGTTATAAAGAAAAAGGCCACTTTTTCAGGGGCATACCAGTGTCTCATTTCCCTCAGCGTATCCACTGTATGGCTCGGCTCTTTCCGGTCGATCTCTATTCGTGATGGTGTGAATTTCGGGTTGCCGAGAGTTGTGAGAAGCGTCATGACGTATCTGTCTTCAGGGGACGCAGTCTTCCGTTCACGTTTATGGGCCGGGTCGCCCGCAGGAATAAAGATGACCTCGTCAAGCCCCAGGGCAGTCCGGCTTTCTTCGGCTGCAAGGAGATGACCGAAATGGATCGGGTCGAACGTCCCGCCCATAATTCCGATTTTTTTCTGTCCTTTCTCTCTTCCGGTCATGTTCATCCTCTTCTCCCGCGAGTTTCAGATGTTATTCCATGGCCCTGTCAGGCTCGAAATCGAATTCCATGTCCCCTATAAATACTTTATCACCTTTTTGGGCGCCTTTCTCCTCGAGAAGTTCCTCTATCCGGAATTTTTTCACCAGCCGCGCAAACTTCAGGATGGCATCGTCCTGTTCGAAGTCGTACCGCTGCAGTGTCTTCTCAAGGTTGGGGTGCATGACCCTGAAACCTGAACCATCCTGGAGCCGAACTATGGAGACTGGCTCCAGTCTTTTTCTGAATCGAACCGGCTCTTCGGGATGAGGTTCAATGAGCCTGGTCTCGCCTTCGGGGCGGGGATTTTCCCTCGCCATGACGGCAATTTCCCCGATAAAGGAGTCAATTCCTTCCCCGGTTACCGCACTTGTGGCAAGGTAGGCAATTCCCTCTTTTTCCATAAAACCCTTAATAATTGCGCTGGTTTCCCCTGCGCCGGGCAGATCGATCTTGTTCCCTACGACAAGATACGGGCGTGAAAGAAGATCTCCTCGATCCATACCCGGAAGCCTTTCCCCGGCAAGGGCATTGTATGCGCGGAATTCATCCCTCACGATCCTCCACTGTTGCAGGACATTCTCCGGAGTCCCCGACGAAAGGTCAAGGACATGAACAAGAAAACGCGTCCGCTCAACATGCCTGAGAAAGTATATCCCGAGCCCTTTGTTTTCGTGTGCTCCTTCGATCAGGCCGGGAACATCCGCTATTATTATCTTCTGGTCATCCACTGCGAGGACTCCGAGGTTCGGCGAAAGTGTCGTGAACGGATACCCGGCAATTTTCGGCCGGGCTGTTGATATAGCCGCCAGAAGGCTGGATTTTCCGGCATTCGGAACGCCTACAAGCCCCACGTCAGCGATCAGCTTCAACTCGAGAAGGAGTTTTCTGTTCTCTCCCTCGTCGCCTTTCTCCGCAAAACGGGGAGTCTTCCGCACCGAGTTCGCGAAATGTGCGTTTCCCCTGCCGGGACGGCCCCCGTGAGCAACGACGAAACGTTCCCCGGGTTCCACGAGGTCGGCGAAGATCTCTCCCGTTTCGTCATCGTACACAATTGTTCCGCAGGGTACTGTGATGATCCGATCCTCTCCGGCGGCCCCGGATTTCAGACTTCCTTTTCCTGGTTGACCGTGTCCGCCGCTGAACTTTTTCTCGTATTCAAAGTCTGCAAGGGTCAACGCCCCGGGAGCGGCCTCAAGAATGACGTCTCCGCCTTTTCCGCCGTCAGCTCCGTCAGGTCCGCCCTTGGGTATGAATTTTTCCCTGCGGAAGCTGAGGCAGCCATTGCCGCCCCTTCCCCCGGAAACCTCTATCCTCACGAAATCAACAAATTTCATAACGTCACCGGCATCAATGCCTATTTTCCTTTTCTGTATGAAAAAATAAAGGGCCCTGTAAATCTTCCCACGTCCCTGAAGGGGCTGCTGCTTCCCTTCGGAGGCATGGGGCGACGTAGAGGCCCCCTTTGGTTCGTTTTGACTCTTTTTCGGTATCCAACAGCTGCGGCCTATTCGGCCACTTCAAGCTCGACAGAAACGAATTTCCTGCTTCCCTTTGTCTCAAAATTCACGACACCGGCGCTGGTGGCGAAAATAGTGTCATCCTTGCCGATCCCCACGTTCCTGCCGGGATGGATTTTCGTTCCTCTCTGCCTGACGATAATATTTCCGGACTTGACGGTCTGTCCGGCATACTTCTTTATTCCAAGACGTTTTCCTTCACTGTCCCGTCCGTTTGTGCTGCTTCCCTGCCCTTTTTTGTGGGCGAAGAACTGCAGGTCAAAATTCCATTTCATCTGGGTGCACCTCCAAAATACGCACATGATCGGGATATACTCCCGCAATTTTCTTTAACGAACCAACGATCGTCTCCACGAGGATATCCACGTCCCCGGAAGGGCAGTTTCTCCAGTCAATGGATATGGCGGCTCTTTCTTCATCCATTTCAATGCTGAGTCCTTCGATCCGGAGAACCGTTTCAAAACCGTACAAAAGCGCCTGGACAAGTGCGGAAACACCTGCACACACTATATCCCGGCCTTTTTCGGAATACCCCGAGTGCCCTGCTGCGGAAAGGGATATGGTTCGCCCTTCGAGAAGGCCTACGGAGATTTCCGTCATCGCCTATGCTCCGGGAGTTATGGAGTCGATGCGGATCTCGCTGAAATGCTGGCGATGGCCTCTCATGCGCCGATAGTTTTTTTTGCTCTTGTACTTGAAGATCAGGATCTTTTTGTCTTTCCCGTTTGTCACCACTGAAGCGGACACAGAAGCCCCGCTCACATAAGGGGTACCGACCGAAACTTTCTCATCTCCCCCGACAAGGAGCACCTTATCGAGGAGAACGGTTTCCCCTTCGCTCACTCCAAGGGACTCCACCTTCAGGAAGTCTCCTTCCTGGACACGGTACTGCTTTCCGCCTGCTTCAACAATAGCGTACATTCTTTTCCTCCTTCCGCCGAAGGGCCAGGCACCCTGGAGGGTTTAAGCCTGCCTCGTGCGATATAGAAACCTAACCGTAGCATTATACGAAGTCCATGAAAGAATGTCAATTTTTCCCGCCGCAGGCAGGGTGAATCTCCATATTTTCCGGAAAAGGGGCGCCTTCCTTTTCCCTCCGGGAAAAAAGGAGTTTCCTGGCGTGTTCTCTGGCCTCCCTGAGACGTGCATCTCCCGAGAGCATTCGGGCGATTTCGGCTATCCTGTCCTCTCCGGAGAGAGGGGTGACCTCGACCGGAGACTCCCCTCTTTTCCGAACCATGAAATGATGTTGTGCAAGGGCGGCAATCGTAGCCTCGTGGGTGACGAGAATAACCTGGCATTTCCCCGACAGCTCGAGAAGCTTGTAGCCGGCAAGAAGGGCGGCTTTTCCTCCAAGGCCTGCTTCGACCTCGTCGAACACCAGTGTTTCGGGAAGAGATACATCCGGAAGAGACAGCTGAAGCGCAAGGAGTATCCTGCTGAGTTCTCCTCCCGAGGCGGTCCGGTTAACCGGGGCTGCCTCTTTGTCTCCGGCGGCTATAGTGAACAGGACCTCGTCTGCTCCTGTGTTCCTGATCTTCTCCAGGGGCGTGACCTGCACGGAAAATCTGCTGTCGTCCATTGCGAGGCCGGAAAGGTGACAGTTCACTCTCTCCGCAAGAGCCCGGGCGGAACGGAGTCTCAGGGAACGGAGTTCGGCAGCGAGCCTTCCCGCTTCTTTCCTGAGGCTTCTCCCTTTCTCCTCGAGGGATGCGGAAAGGGCCTCCTGCTGCCTGAGCCACTCCGATGCCTCCTTCGCTTCACGGCACCACTCCAGAAAAGCAGCCGCTGAAAATGTACCGGCGGCTCTCATGAGCTTTCTCAGGAGTCCGGTCTTCTTTTCAAGAGATTCGAGTTTAGCTTCGAGCTCTTCAACGGAAAGCCCGCCTGTCTGCATGGAAATTTCCTTTATGAACACCTGAAAGGACTCGAGACCTTCGTTGAAAAGGCGCTGCAGTTCCTCTTTTTCTCCCGGGATCGCTTTCAGGAGTTCAAGGCCGGCTGACTCTATGGCATCAAGAAGCCCCTGCTCCGAAGAGCCTCCCGTGATCTGCAGCAGATTATCCCTGGTTTTCCTTGAAATAGCGAGCTGAAGGGAGATTTCATCAAGCTCCCGCTCCCATTCCCTGTCACATTCCGGCGTCAGCTTCAATCCTTTTGCCGCAGCCATGATCGCATCTCCGTCCCTGAAGCGGGTCTTCAGTTCCTGCTCCCTTTTTTTCGCTGTTCGCAGGGATCGTTCACACTCCACGGCTTCCGAAAATGTTCCTGCAAGAGCGCCCAGGAGAGTTGTAGATTCCTGGCCGCCGCAAAAATCCAGTATTTCCCTCTGTCTCGAGGGATCGAGGAGGTCAATTTGGGCGAACTGGCTCTGGATACGTATTTTGTCGTTCATGACCGAGGCAAATGAAGAGAGAGGTACCTGACGTTCCTGGAAAAATGTCCTGTTTCTGCCGTTGCGGGACAGGACTCTCCGGGCGAAGAAAAACGGGTCGTCTGTTGATTCATCCTGCACAGCATCTGTCCCGTTCACGGGCTTCTCCCGAAAAACGGCCTCCACTACCGCTTCGTCCTCCCCTGAACGCAGGAACGATGCCTGGCTTCTCTTTCCGGCCAGCAGCTCAAGGGAACGCACGATGCTGCTTTTCCCTGCACCGCTTTCCCCCGTGATTACCGTCAGGCCGCTGTTGAGCTCAAGAGATGCCGATGCCACTCCTCCCACATTTCGTATGGTAATTTCCTCGATCACCCTGTCCGTCACTCCTTCTCAAAAGAAACGATCCCGCGTCCCCACTGCAGTTTTTCCTGGAGGAGGTCGAAATAGCTCCGCGAGGGCAGAGTGATGACGTTTACCGCGTGTTCCGTGCTGAGAGAGATTCGGATCATATCGCCTGGCAGGATCTCGTAACCCAGCTGGCCGTCCTGCGTCAGAAGGAGATCCCTGTGATTCCCCTTCGGGGTGAGTGTGATCACGTCGGTTTCTCCCGCAAGAACAGGCCTCGTGTACAGTGTATGAGCACAGATAGGCACGATGATCATGCACTGGACGTGGGGCGGAACGATGGGCCCGCCCGCCGAGAGGGCATACGCCGTGGAGCCGGTAGGCGTTGAAACGATGATGCCGTCAGCAGGCAGCGTGTTGAGCAGTTTATCGCCCAGCCGCACCTCCACGTGCATCACCCGTGCCAGCGCCCCTTTTGCAAGGACAAGATCGTTGAGGGCAAAAAGAGTGTGGGTGCTCTTGCCATCCCTGAAAATCTGCCCTTTCAGCACCCTGTGGCTTATCGTAGAGTACTCTCCCCTGAGGATGGCTTCCAGGTCTTTTTCGCCTTCTTCGGCTTTTCCTGACGCCAGGAAACCCAGGTGCCCGAGATTTATGCCGTAAAGAGAAATGGGGGCTCCGAGTACGTATCTCGCGGCCCTGAGAAAAGTTCCGTCGCCTCCGATCACTATCGCGACATTCACATTGCTTTTCCATTCCTCATCTCCCAGGCCCTGTCTTCCAAGAACAGAAGCCTCGTGGGGAGGGAAAAGAAAGGAGACCCCGCTCTTTTTTCCCCATTCGAGCAGGGAGCGGGCCATATCGAGAGCTCCTTTTTTTCGTGTATTTACGAGCATTCCGATTCCGGGCTGTTTCATATCTATCCTTCCTTCCGGAAAAAAAGATGAGCCTCTTCTGCCGTTTTTTCCGGCGAAGTCAGTTCGAAACCGCCTCCCGATTCCGAAAGATACAGAAGAAACTCTATGTTTCCCATGGGTCCCCTGATGGGAGAAAACGTCAATCCCGCCGGTTTGAGTCGGGAAAGCCCGGAACAGAAGTGAAGTATATCCGCCAGGACTGCTGCATGGTCTTCTTTTGCCCTGACGACCCCGCCCTTCCCCACATTCCCTTTCCCGACCTCAAACTGGGGCTTGACCAGCACGACAGCACTTCCCCCTGGTGAAAGGATACGATTGATGACCGGCAGAAGCAGCTTCAGTGAAATAAACGAGGCATCCGCCGAAGCAAATTCCGGAGGGTCCGGAAAGGACGATGGAGTTAAAGACCTGGCGTTTGTCCTCTCCATGACGATAACACGTTCGTCATTTCGCAGCCGCCAGTCCAGCTGACCGTAGCCCACGTCCACAGCATACACTTTTTGCGCTCCTCTTTCGAGGAGGACTTGGGTGAATCCCCCCGTGGAAGCGCCGACGTCGACGCATTTTTTCCCCCGGGGAGATATCCTGAAAAAATCAAGGGCTTTCAGCAGCTTGTGAGCACCCCTGCTGACCCATATTTCAGCCTGTCCGCGCACCTCGATTTCAGCATTTCCGGGAACCATGATCCCGTTTTTCTCCACTCTTTCTCCGTTGACATACACCTGACCGGCCATGAGAATGGCCTGGGCTTTCGCCCGTGATTCAGCATGCCCCCTTGAGAGGAGCAGCTTGTCTATGCGCTCTTTTTTGACGCTCTGCATAAATTTTCACCACGTTTCCGGGAGTCAGCCCACAGTATTCATCCTGTTCGCAGACTTTCCCCTGGGGCACAAAAATGTCCGGTATGCCCAGAACGGCAACATCGGCGGGGGCTTCCCCGCGAATGCTTTCCGCGAATGCCGCGACGGCTTCCCCTGCCCCTCCTTCAGCATATCCGTCTTCCGCAACAATGGCAAATGAATGGGTCGTCAGTATTTCCCTGAGTTCACGGACCGGAAGAGGTTTGAGACACTTGAGATCGACCACGGTCGGAAGAGGTAAAAAGCCGCTCTCCCGGGCATGTTCCCTTGCCCTGAGCATAAGGTCGACGGTTCTTCCGTATCCGAACAGGACCCAGCCCTCTCCTGCCTCGACTAGTTCGGGGCGGAGGCAATTTTCCGGGTTTCCGACGGAAACCTGGCCTGACCTTTTGACTGATTCCGGTACACGGCCCCTCGGGAACCGGATGATCATGGGGCTGCCGGACTGAAGGCCGGTTTCGAAGAGCCCCCTGAGTGCGGCCCCATCCCTGGGGGCTGTTACACACAGGTTCGGAACAGGCCGTGACCATGCAATATCGAAAAGTCCCTGGTGCGTTTCTCCGTCTTCTCCCACGAGCCCTGCCCGGTCCACGGCAAAAATGACGGGCAGGTTTTGCATGCAGACGTCATGGACAAGCTGGTCCATTGCTCTCTGCAGAAATGTTGAATAAATAAACACCACCGGCCGCAGCCCTCCTGCCGCCATTCCTGCAGCCATGGTCACCATATGGCTTTCTGAGATACCCACATCAAAAAAACGGTCAGGAAAACGAGCCGCAAATTCATCCAGCTTGCTGCCGCATTTCATGGCTGCCGTGAGACAAACGATGCGGTCGTCCTTTTCAGCCATTTCAAGCACTGCGTCTGATGCCGCCTCGCTCCATGTCTTTCCGGAAGGAGCCGGACCGGCGGAAGCGCTTCGCGGAGAAACCCCGTGGAAGGCTGTCGGATTCTTTTCAGCCTCTTCATATCCCCTGCCTTTCACGGTGACCACGTGAATGAGCACCGGCCGGTCGTACCGCTTTGCGAGCTCGAAGACGTCCTCGAGTTCTGAGGCGTTGTGCCCGTCGAAGGGTCCCCAGTAGTTGATATCCATTTCATCGAATATGTTCAGCGGTTTGACGATTGTCTTGATATGGTCCTTCAGCTTCCCGAGCACATTCTCAAGAGCCTGTCCCCTCGGGAGTGAAGCACATGAATCTTTTATGGCTTTTTTGAGCCAGTTGTATCCTGAACTCGAACTCAGCCTCGCCAGGTGAGTGGCAAATCCGCCTACACGGGGGCTAATGGACATGGTATTGTCGTTCAGCACGTAAATGACTCGTGTATTGGATTCTCGGGTGTAGTTCAGGGCCTCGAACGCAAGCCCGTTCAGAAGGGATGCATCACCGATGACCGCAACCACGTGGTTGTTGTTTCCCATGATATCCCGTGCTTTTGCATATCCCAGGGCTGCCGAGAGGGAAGTGCTGCTGTGACCTGCATCAAAATGGTCGAATTCGCTCTCCCTTCTTTTGGGGAAACCGCTGATTCCTCCCCACTGTCTCAGGGTGCCGAACCGGTCCATTCTTCCCGTGAGGATTTTATAGGCGTAGGCCTGGTGTCCTACATCGAAAAGGATTTTGTCCCGTGAGGGGTCAAAGGATCTGAGAAGCGAGAGGACAAGCTCCACAGTTCCCAGTGAGGATGCGAGATGACCTCCGTTTTTAAGAACGACGGATGTTATCATCTCTCTGAGTTCAGCGGCGAGGATCTCCATTTCATCCAATGAGAGGTCCTTCAGGCTCGAATAATCACGGATCTTTTCAAGGAGTCCCATCTTTTTCAACTGGTCCGTTCACAAAGATAACCGGCGAGGGCGGTGAAAAATGAAGTATCCCCGCTCACGCCTTCCAGGGCGCGCACAGCCGCACTGCTCTCTTCAGCAGCAAGCTGCCGTGCTTTTTCCAGCCCGAAAATGGCAGCAAAAGTCCTTTTTTCCTGGGATTTGTCCTTGCCCGGAGTTTTCCCGAGTTCATCAGCAGTGGATGTAACATCAAGTATGTCGTCCACGATCTGGAAGGCGTTTCCCAGTCGCCAGCCGTATTTTCCGAGCGCATCAAGAGATTTTTCGTCTGCACCTGCGAGAACGGCGCCCGTGAGCAGTGAAGCCCGTATCAGGACAGCGGTTTTCTGCCGTGTTACCTTCCAGGGGAAATCGGGCGTTTCTTCAATGCTTTCCTTGTCTGTATCCAGGACCTGTCCCCCGCATATCCCCGAGGGCCCCAGCGCATTGGCAAGGATCTGCATCGCCCGGCAGATCCTTCCCGCGTCGATTCCGAGCCCGGGAAGGGCGGAGAGCGGATATTCGAATGCCAGGCCCATGAGAGCGTCTCCCGCAAGTATGGCGAGCGCTTCTCCGTAGAGCACATGATTGGTGGGCTTTCCCCTCCTGAGCATGTCATCGTCCATGGACGGAAGGTCGTCGTGGATGAGCGACGCCGTGTGGATCATCTCGAGGGCGAGTGCCATGGGCAGTGTCTTTTCTCCTGAAAGCCCGAAGCTCTCCCCGCCCTTAATGCAGAGGACCGGCCTGAGCCTTTTTCCTCCCGCTTTCAGTGAATAGGCCATGGATTCCATCAACCTTGGAGGAATTGCCCCTCCGGGAGAGGAACAGAAGGACGCCAGGCTCTCCTCGATAAAGTCCCGGGCTTCAGCGTACAGGCCGTCAAAACCGGATGCTTTCATTCGTCATTCTCCTCCCCGCCGTTCTGAAGTGAAGTGAAGGCAACTTCCTTCTCCTGCTCCGAAAGAAGGGTCACCCGCTGCTTCGCTTCCTTCAGGTATGACTGGCACTCCCTGATAAGAGCGACTCCCTGTTCAAAAAGGGCAAGTGCGTCTTCAAGGGGAAGGGCTTCCTTTTCCATGCGTGCTACAATTATCTCAATTTCTTCCATTTTTTCACTGAATTTCATTATCTCCACTCCTCCCTGAAGAATTTTACATAAAAAATTTGCTCCCTGCATCCCTCTGTGCTAGAATTCTTCCGTTTGATTGAAATATATCTCGATTGCTATTATCGCAACAAGGGGGCGAAATCATGGCCAGAGTGTGTGAATGCTGCGGACGCGGCCCTACTACGGGAAATGCCGTAAGCCATTCCAACCGCCACACCCGCAGACGGTGGCTCGTCAATCTCCGGAGTGTGAAAGCCGATGTTGGCGGCGGCGAGTCTCTCAGGATGAGGGTCTGCACAAGATGCCTCAAAGCCGGAAGAGTCAAGCGGGCAGTTTAAAAGCCCGCTTTTTCTCCCATCCGAAGTATACCCCCAGGATGCCTTCCGAAACGGAGATCCTGGGGTTTTCATTTTCCAGAAGTCGGTTGCTCACGGAAAAAGGGTGAGCCTGCAGCAGCGGTATTTTTTCAAGACTCCACCGGGTCCCTGAAATTGACACCCCACGGCAGTCGCCGGCCAGGGGAAGAAGAGAAAGAACTGCTCCTTTTCTTCGTCTGACGCTGATCCTCCACTCCTCTCCTCCGTGAAGAAGAAAAAGCACCTCTCCATGATCCGCGAAAGCAAGAACCCTTGTCCCCCGTTCATGTGCCCAGACAGCCGAGTGAACGACAGACCACAGGTGGTCGAATCGTCCCCCCCAGCATCCTGAGACGAGGACGGAACCATACCCCTCCTCCCCGGCCCGGAAGAGGGCCAGCTGAAGATCAGTGTAATCCTTGTCCGGGGGATATTTTTCGATCATGGCTCCCTTTTTTTGTGCCAGTTTCAGTATATCCCCGGGTGAGCTGTCCCCGTCCCCGATGACCCTTGCCGGAAAGAAGCCTGCCTTCATGCACGGGATAAGGCCGGAATCGGCACACCAGAGCTCTTTTCCATGAAGAAACTTTTTCAGCCAGGAAGCTGCCGGCGGCCTCCCGCCGGCTACTATCGCCAGGGGAGGCCGCTCCATATCAAAAGGTGTTTCAGCTGTGAGGCCGGGGAGGGAAAGAACAGCCATGTCATTCCTCTCCGCCGGCTGCCGGGCGGAAAAGGTCCCGTGCCCGTTCGTCGTCCACAAGTATTTCTCTTGGCTTCGATCCTTCCGGCGGACCGACTATGCCCATCTGTTCCATAGTATCGATGAGCCTTGCCGCTCTCGTGAAACCGACCCGAAGCTGCCGCTGCAGCCTGCTTGCGGAGGCGATTCCCGTGTCGAGGACGATATCCACAGCTTCTTCCAGGAGGGGATCGTCGGCAAAGGACGTGTCTCCCCCCGCCGGAGCTTCTGTTCCCTGGTCCTCAATGTCCACGTATTCAGGGTCTCCGAAGACGTTTCTGAGGTATGCGATGATCTCAAGGCTTTTGGAGTCGTCGATGAAAGGAGACTGCACCCTGAGTGGCCTGGGATACCTCGAGCTGACGAAGAGCATGTCGCCCTTGCCGAGAAGGCGCTCGGCACCGGACACGTCGATGATCGTCCTGGAGTCCGTCTGTGAGGGAAGGGTGAAGGCGACCCGTGCAGGGACATTCGCCTTGATGAGCCCGGTGATGACATTCACCGACGGGCGCTGCGTCGCCAGGATAAGGTGAATTCCGGTTGCCCGTGCCATCTGCGCGAGACGGCAGATATAGTCCTCCACTTCTTTCTGTGCGGTGAACATGAGATCGGCCAGTTCGTCAACCACGACGACGATGTGGGGCAGCTGTGCCCTGGGGAGGACACACTGGTTGTACGACTTGAGGTTCCTGACCCTGGCCCGGGCGAATATTTCGTACCTGTGCTCCATCTCACGTACTGCCCAGGCCAGTGCCTGGACTGCCTTCTTGGGTGAAACCACCGGTTTTGCGAGAACATGGGGAAGGTTTTCGTAAATGCTCAGCTCCACCCTTTTCGGGTCGATGAGGATCAGCCTGAGTTCCTCGGGAGAACGGTAGGAGCACAGTCCGGTAATGCAGCTGGTCACAAATACGCTCTTTCCTGAACCAGTCGTTCCCGCCACGAGAAGGTGCGGCAGGTCTTCGAGGCCGACGACCAGGGGCCTCGAGTCGACCCTGACCCCCATGGGAAGGGGAAGGTCATACTCGTTGTCCTGGAAGATCTGGGACTCGAGGATAGTCCGTATGGATATCCCCCTTCTTTTCGGGTTGGGTATTTCAATGCCGACGTATGTTTTTCCGGGGATCGGCGCCTCTATGCGAAGAGAGGGAACGGCTAAAGCCACAGCAAGGTCGTTGCTTAATCCTGCCACTTTACTGACCTTTATTCCCGGCGCGAGCTGGATCTGAAACTGGATGACGGTAGGTCCGATGACCACGTCCATCATTTCAGCCTGGACACCGAAGTCGTTGAGTGTGGCAATGATGGAATCCGCCTGTTCCTTCACTGTTTCATTGGTCTCCGTGGAATCGAACTGCTGCCTCGGTCCGAAGACATCCAGGGGCGGGGGAAAGGCTGCTCCTCTCACCTTTCGTTCGCTTCCCTCCACCTCGTTGAATTCTATTTCGGGGAGTGCATGGGGATCTCCGGTCTCTTCGGCCTGTTCCTCCTCCGGATGTACTTTTTCAGGGGCTTCTTCCGAAAAAACAGGGAGAGGTCCTTCATTCTTTTTCTCCTGTTTTACCGGAGGCCGCAAAAGCAGTTCCGCCAGGTCTGTATGTTCCCTATCCGTTTCCTCTTCCAGGGGTATCTCCTCCCGGGAGGAGGGAGAGTCGGCCGGAACGTCTTCTCCGGTTTTTCCGGATATCTCCGCCCCGTGATCCTCCCCGGGATATTGCTCGTAGGAGAAGGAGGAAGGGGCAACGGCAGCCTTGTCTTCAGGACGATGATCCGTCTTTGCCTGGAAACTTTTTTTCTCTTCAGCCGGGTACGGCATTTTTTCCCACCTGTCGCTGGCCAGCACCTTGAAAACGTCGGAGAGTTTCATGACTACGGAAGCCGGGTTAAAAAGCCCGTAGAGCGTTGAGGAGAGAATGAGCAGTGCCGCAGCAAGGAGAATGGTTCCCAGTGTACCAGCGCTTCGGGTCAGGAAGATCGCAAGGCCGTCGCCGAGGTATCCCGGAGACAGCACGCCTATTCCCTGGAATACTCCTGCCATACGGAACAACCCGAAAAGAAGTGCGATACACAGAAAAAGAAGAAATGTGCCGAAAAACTGGCGTATAAAGCCTTTTGACCCTGTTTTCAGGAAATAGGATATGCACAGGTAGCATCCGAAAAGCAGCGGGATAAGGCTGGCACCGCCCCAGTTCCGGAGCATTGAAAAACGTATCTGTTCACCCCATGCCCCTGTCCGCAGGGAAAAGAGCGACGCTGTCGCGTATAAGAGAAAAGCGAGAATCAGAAACACAAATATTTCTATCCAAAGGGAGAGAATGCCTCCCCCTTTTCTGCCCCGGCCGCTGTTTCCGGAAATCTTCCGTGACCGGGGTTCGTTTTTCCTGCTGAAAATGCTCATATCAAGCTCCGGCACCTCCTACAACAATATTGCCCAGAAGAAGCGACGGCTGTCCGTCCGCCACCGGGACGCTTTGCCCCGATTTTCCGCATATCCCGGGGAGAAAATGAAGATCATTTCCGACAGCCCTGATGTTCATGAGGGTTTCAGGACCGTTCCCGGTAAAGACCGCACCGCGGACCGGTTGAGTGATCCTGCCGTCCTTAACGAGATATCCTTCTGTCACATGGAAGACAAAATCTCCCGAGGTCGGGTCCACTTCCCCGCCGCCCATTTTTTTAACAAGCAGCCCGTTCTTCATGCTTTTCAGCATTTCCTCCGGGGAGGAAATGCCCGGCTCGATAAACGTGTTTGTCATCCTGGGCTGGGGTACGGAGCGGTATGAACTCCTTCTTCCGTTTCCCGTAAGTGGAAGCCCGTCCTTCCTGGCTGAAGTCCTGTCGGTAAGATACTCTTTCAGTATACCCTTTTCTATCAGTACGGTGCGCCGGCACGGAGTGCCTTCGTCATCCCAGCGGCTGCTGCCGAGCAGACCCGGGATAGACCCGTCGTCGACGAGTGTGACAAGAGGGCTTGCGACCCGACTGCCTATTTTCCCCCTGTAGACGGAATAGTCCTTCTGGATGATATCCGCCTCAAGGCCATGTCCACAGGCCTCATGAACCATTGTACCCCCCGCTTCCCCTGAAAGCAGCACGGGCATCGTTCCCGCGGGACATTCAGGGGCGTCCAGCATGAGTAGAGACCGGGAAAGAGCTTTTTCCGCAGTTTTCATCGGGGAAATTCTTTTGAAAAACTCGAAGCTTTCTACAGAGAGTGCTTCCGACTCGTAGCCGGTCTGAATAACCCCGCCTTTTTCAACGACCACTTCGACGCTGAAAATCGTGTATTCCCTCTTTTCTCCGGCCAGGACATCTTCACTGTTGAAGACCGTGAAACGTCTGCGGGCAGTGTCCAGGTTTATCGAGACCTGTTTTACCCACATTGAACCGCTGCGGATTCGCTCGTCTATTTCCCTGAAAAAAGAGAAGTCAGGAGGCTGAAGTGTTTTGTCTCTTTCCATGATCCGAATGGAAGGAATATTGACCGCTGTCCCGGAGAGCCCGCTGTTTGCCGCTGCCTTCCAGAGGGACGACAACCCGGTGGAAATGTCCACTCCCGGGGCATGGACGAGTGAAGTTGCCTCTCCTCTCACGACCCTGGCTCCGACGCCTTCCATCCGTGAAGACGATATTTCCTCGAACGTTCCCTCTTCATACACAAATGAATGGGAGGAAGATATTTCGAAATATAAATCGGCGAAATCAGCACCTTCATCCTTGACTGATTTCAGTGCGGCGCCCAGTTTTGCGTTGATGCTCATATCGATGTGATTTCCTCCGGCTGCTCATCATTTTTATGAGAAGAGGGTGATTCAGCTCTCTCCTCCCGTATAATGCAAAGCGTCATCCCTTCAGCTTTAAGGGCTGAGAGTAATTCTAACACGTCTTCCCGTCTCTCTTCAGGGAAGAAAAGGGACACAACACCGCCTGCCTCTTCTTCACCGCCCTGTAAGTACGGGTATTCATCCCGCTCTCTTTTCCCTTTCTGGAGGATCTTCTCCGTTTTGACGAACCCCAGCCCGTCGTATTCGGATAGTATCCAGCTGAAAAAAACGATCGAATTCGCCGGAAGGGAGATGAGAAGCCTTCCCATGTCAGGAGCCATGTTTTTTGACCCTGGTCTCACTTCCCCCGCACCGTCCTGATATTCTTCAGGTGTCCGTTGTAGGTGGACGAAAAGAGATGCCGTCCGTCTTTCTGAGCCACGTAGTAGAGGTATTCTGTCTTCTCCGGCGAGATGACCGCGAGCCATGAGTTCAACGATGGCATACAGATCGGGGCGGGGGGGAATCCGGAAATTTTATAGGTATTATAAGGCGAATCGATCTCAAGATCCTTGTGAAGGACCCTGTTTACCGTTCGTCCTTCTTTTTTCCACGCATAGACGACCGTCGCATCGATCTGGAGCTGCATGTTCCTGTCTTGCCTGTTGTTTATCACGCCGGCGATAAGCGGCCGTTCCTCGTCCCAGAGCGCCTCTCTCTCTATAAGGGAGGCGGCGGTGGCCATTTCAAGAAGTTTTTCCTTCGTTTTCTTTTCTTCGGGAATTTTTTTCCCGACCTTTTCCCACCAGATCCTCGATGCTGCAGTGATCACTGCTTCCCCCGTCTTTACCGGGATGTGAAACGTCTCCGGCAGAAGAAAAGCCATCCTGGTCTCAGCAGATTCGGGAAGCAGTGGTGCGAGCTCGGCAGGAAAAAGATCCTTCCTGGAGAACAGGGTTTCCATTTCTTTTTCGGAGAGAACAGGGGCAAATAGCGCGGGAAATGTGAAAATATCCGTTCCGGGAACGAGCATTGCCGTCTCGATCTGTGGTTCGGCCTTTTCAAGCTGCCGTGCTGTTTCCCACGGAGTTCCCTTCCTGATCATGTACAATCCGGGGCGGAGACGCCTGTCAAGGGAGAAGCGCGCGAGCCACCGTGCCAGTTCGCCCCCCCGGCCGGCTTCTATAATCCCGGAAACGGCGAACTCCTCGGCTGCGTGGCGCGCGTTCATCCCCTCCCTGATCAGGACAGGGAGGGGTTCACCGCTGCCGGGCGGCAGAAAACCATCCCACCAGTCTGCGGGAAGAGAAACGATCCAGGCGAATAAAGCAAGGCTCAGCGCTATGACCAGAAATGAGGGGATATTCCACTTCTTCATCGGTTGTTCACACCTGACTTTTTCATGATATCACGGGCGACTTCATTCCGCACGAAGTGCATCTGCCTTCACGGTCGATGGTGTTTTCAAGGATAACGTATTCCTTTCTTCTGATCAGTATTTCCCCGCAGCCGGGGCACACTGTCCGGCTTTCTTCTCCCGTATTGCCCTTATAAACGTACGAAAGTTTCTCCCGGGCAATTTCCGCAAATTCTTCCATCAGCCGAAGATCGGTCGGAGGTCTTTCCCATCTCCGGTTCGGGAAGTATCGCGATATGTGGAGAACCGGCTGGGGAACCAGGCTTGCCAGCCATCCGGTCATCTGCTCAAAAGCATCTTTCTCGTCGTTGATGCCGGGAACAAGGAGAAATGTGACCTCGATATGTATCCCGGAGCGTATCATGGTACTGATCGTGTTTTTCACCGCTTCGAGATTGCCCCCAAGCCTCCTGTAGGCTTCAGGAGTGAATGCCTTCAGATCTATGTTGGCCGCTGAAACGAGGGGTGCAATATCGGCCAGGGGGCCGGGAGAGATCATTCCGTTTGTCACGAGGACGACGGCGATGCTGTTTTCCCTGAGGATCCGGGAGGCATCCAGGACAAACTCGTACCAGGTGAACGGCTCGTTATATGTGAACGCGGCAGAAGTGCACCCTGCGTTTTGGCAGAGCGTCAGGGGAGTGTCTGCTGTGATTCCGGCTGCGCGGACTGAAGGTGCCCATTCAGCGATCTGCCAGTTCTGGCAGAAGGGACAGTCCATGGAACACCCCACACTTCCAAAGGAGAGGATGGATGATCCCGGGTGCCAGTGGTAGAGAGGTTTTTTCTCGACGGGGTCCACTGCTGCAGAAGATACCAGGCCATAGTTCAACGCGACGAGCCCCTCTGTCAGCTCATGTTTCCGTACACGGCATCTCCCCGTCGAGCCGGGGCTGATGACGCACTCATGGGGGCAGAGGCCGCACTTTACGTTACCGCCTTCAAAGGACCACCAGGATGCCTTGTGAGGGGAGGCGGAATTCATGGCCTCCCGGCCTCCCTGATCCGAAGGACGGAAAACCTTGAAATCAGGGTTCCCTGAAGGGTTGTGATCCCGGCCTTGCGGGCGGCGATTGAAAGCTGCTGTTCCACTGTCTCCACTCCCTCGAGGTCCGGAAGCAGCACTCCTCTTGCCCCGTTTTTCTCTACCACGACACCGTACTTTGAAGGATCGAGTTCGTCGGTCCCGGTTATCCGTTCAGGCGTGGAGAGAATGTCTACCGAGACAGACACGGTGTCGAGCTCATCCCGGGAGAGCGGCGGAAAACGCGGGTCATGGAATGCTGCCGCAATGGCGTTCTCACAAATTTCCATTGCGAGAGATCCGCTTCTTGGAAAAATTGTTCCTATGCAGCCGCGCAGGTCTCCATTTTTTTTGAGGCTTACGAAGCATGCTGATTTCTTCCTGAGTTCCGGGAAGCGCAGGAATCGTTCCGCTTCTTTTGCAGGAGAACCGCCGTCTTTTTCGAAGAAGCGGTAAATGATGCTCCGGGCGAGGTCCGGTGCCGCGTGCAGGGAAGCGTATGCCACTGCATACCCTACGCCGAAAGGGGCTTCGTATGAAAGAAGCCGTGTACCGCGCTCCTTTCCCAGGCCCAGGAAAATGAGAGCTGATCTCAGCCCGCATTCTCCTGCAGCCTCGATTTCCCGGGGCTCAAGGGAAAGGAGTTCACGAGCGGTGTTCTTTTTAAAGGCTTCTGTCACCTTTTTATCAAAAGGAGCCCCTGCCGGAGAATACCCGGCCGGTGCGTCCGGCGATACTCTGTGGGAGAGGTCGCCGCTTGAGACGAGAGCCCAGGAGGCGGTGTCTTCAAACTCTGCAAGAGTCTGCCCGAGCCTGTAGGACTGCTCCGGGTTGAGCCCGATCGGATTTGCCAGAACCAGTTTCACCCTGCCTGCTCCCTTCTCGCAGAAAAGAGAAGCAAGGGGAACAAGAGCGCCGTGATCCAGGGTAATGTGCTGTTTTTCCGTCATGAAAACAGGGAATTCTTCCGACAGTTTCTCCGCAAGCGCACGGGCACGTTCCACGGCTCCGCCGAAACTGTATTTCGGAACAGGGGCCCCGAACATGGAGAAATCCCCTCCATACGTTTCTGCGGCGGAAAACGTAATTCCGCCTCCGAAAGGTGCGTGGGGGGAAAGAAGAAGGATGAAATCAGGCGTATTGCTCCCTGCGAGCCGGCGAAGACCTGCGAATCCCCGAATAGTCTGTTCAGCTTCCCGTTCCCGTCCTCTTCCGACCTCGGGGATCACAATCGGGGGATGAGGCGTGAAACACTCCCAGTACCACATGCTGTTCACCTCTTCCTATCGTATGAACATGGCGTCGCCGAAGGAGAAAAACCGGTATTTCCGGGCAACAGCCTCACTATAGGCCTTCATTGTCAAGTCGTATCCTGCGAAAGCCGCAACAAGCATGAGGAGAGAACTTTTGGGGAGATGAAAATTCGTGATGAGGCCATCTATGATTTTATACCTGTATCCGGGATAAATAAACAGCCGCGTGTTCCTGCTGCCGCTCTCCAGTATACCTTCGTTATCGGCGAGGGATTCAAGGGTTCTTGCGACCGTCGTTCCCGCTGCGATCACTTTCCCGCCCGCCCGTTTTGTCTCCCCGATGATTTCTTTCGATTCGGCCGGAAGAACGCAGAACTCTTCGTGAATAACGTGTTCCCTTATATCCGTACATTTCACAGGGCGGAATGTTCCAAGCCCCACGTGCAGGGTGAGCCACGCAGTCCGTATGCCTTTCTTCTTCCTGAGGCTTTCGAGGAGAGCATCCGTAAAATGAAGGCTTGCCGTTGGAGCGGCTGCGGAACCATCCTTCTTGGCGAACACCGTCTGATATGATGACCGGGGGGCGGTGGACCGGGTAATATATGGGGGAAGCGGTGTCTCCCCTATCCTTTCGAGCAGGTGAAGCACATCTGTTCCTTCGGGAAAAAATATGGAACGAAGTCCTTCCCCGAGGCGTTCCCCTACACGTATTTCTGTTCCGTCGGAGAGTATGATTTCCGCGCCTGGTGATACTTTTTTCCCTGGTTTCACGAGAGCTTCCCATTCACTCCACCGGGAATTGAGTCCCTTCAGGAGGAGTATTTCTATTCTCCCTCCCCCGTTTTTTTTCGTTCCGTGCAGCCGCGCGGGAATGACCCTCGTGTCGTTCAGTACAAGAAGGTCTCCCGGAACGAGGAAATCACCCAGGCAGGAAAAAACGCTGTGCCCTATGCGCCCGTCCTGCCTGTCAAGCACCATGAGGCGGGACGAATCCCTCGGGTCAGCCGGGTCTTGCGCGATGAGATCCCCGGGAAGCTCGTAGTCGTATGAAAAGATATTGAAAAGGTCAGGTTCCTGCATGATCCTTTTTACATGCTTCCGACTACTGTTCCCGGATAATAGTGCTGAATGATTTTCTTGTAGTCCCAGCCTTTTTCCGCCATGTTCTTCGCACCCCACTGGGAAAGCCCTACTCCATGCCCCCAGCCTGTGCCCCTGAAAACAAAACTGTCTCCGGTGGAAGGAAAGGAGGGAAGAGGTTCCGGAGACGGCTGGACCGGCCTCGTTGTCCTGAGAGCTCGGATCAGGTATCCCTTTCTTTTCTCCGGGTTCATGAGCATGTCCATGAGTTCCTCGCTGTTGAAAACTCCCTGTTCTGTGAGGGCGGTCAGCTGGCTCTCTTCTGAAGCGCTCATAGGGGTGTTCGATGTCGGGACCTCTTTTGCCGGAAGTTTCTGCCTTTCCGTGCGGGGCACCGGAACGGGAATCGGAGCCGGGAATGTCCCGGCAGAAGGAGAGGCTAGGGAAAACGATGTGCTCTTGATCACGGTGCTTCCTGCAGCCATTCTGAAGGAATGGCTTTTCACCTGTTTGGTTCCTTTTGTTCCCACCGCTGTCAGGGTATTCGCCCTTCCGAAGGGGTCGGCATCCCCTATCCTCAGCTCTCTCAGCGAACCGACGTCGGCTCCTGACTGCCTGAGAGCCTTCTCCACCTGCGCCCTGGAAAGACGGGCTTCCCAGGTGGAATTGGGAGAAGACGCCGGGAAAGGTTCTTTCACTCCCCTGAGGTAGGGAATGGCTCCTCCCCAGACAGTGGAAACGTCTGCCGTCGCTCCTCCGCTGTCAGAGTGAAACGGTGTGAAGGCAACAGACCCGCCGTACTTGACGACGATCCCTTTTGTGGCCCGAATGGCTTCGTCAGCCCTTTTATCCTCTGCATTCATGCCTCTGTACACTTGTGAAAGAACCGAGTCGCCCAGATCATAGCCGTTTTTCCCGCTGTTCTGCTGTATGCTTCGGAGAGCATAGGTTCTTGAGACCACTGCCTGGGCTTTTACCGCTTCCATGGACCATGCAGGGTTGACCTCCATCTTGAGGACTCCCCGGAGGTAATCCTCGAGGTCGAGCACGTTGACGAGGGTTATGCCTGAATTTCCCCCCAATACGCGGAATGTCCCCCTGTACCTTCTGCCGTTGAATGAAAGCGGCTGCCCGGACGAAAGAGTGACGGGAAGGATGAACGTTCTGGAACCCACGGAGGCGGACCCTTTTCCGGAGGAGCGGAAAACAGCCGATCTCCCGATAGAATGCCGTTTCCCCCTTGCATCTGTAGCGGTGATGGATGACGAGGACGATACCTGGATCGACGACTTTCCGATGGAAAGGCCGACTGAAACCATTCTGGCCTCCGCCCGGCCGATGGCGAACGATCCGGCGGAGAGGAAAAGGCAGATCAGAAATAGAATGCGGAAAAAGCGATTCATTAAATATCCTCCATTTTTATCCGTTATTTGATCCACCGTGATATGAGGTTTAAAAGCAGGGAAACCACGATGCTCACGATGATCATTGTCGAAAAGGGGGCGAAGAAGGTGAAGTTCTTTTTTCTGATGACAATGTCCCCCGGCAGCCTGCCGAAGAAAGAAAACAGATCACTGAAAAAATAGAGTGCAGCTCCGGCGGCAAGGAGTACCAGGCCGAGAACCATTAAAAACCTGCCGATGGAAGACACGGGGTTATTCCTCCTCTTCTACCAGCTGAAGCTGCCACGGGTCCGCTTTTTCCGGCGGGGGGGTCTTGCCGAGATATGCCCATGCATTTCGGGTCGCTTTCCTTCCCCTTGGTGTGCGCTCGATCAGTCCCTGCTGTATAAGATAGGGTTCATAGATATCCTCTATGGTCTGCACTTCCTCGTTGAGGGCGGCACCAAGCGTGGAGAGCCCTACGGGCCCCCCGTCGAAGAGGTCCACCAGTACCTTGAGGATCTTCCTGTCGCCTTCATCGAGTCCCAGGCTGTCAAGGCCGAGCATATCCAGGGCGGTTTCGGCGATACGGGCATCGATGGATGTCATTGCCCTTACCTCTGCAACGTCACGGACTCGCCGCAGCAGTCTCAGCGCTATCCTTGGCGTTCCCCTGGAGCGGCGTGCGATTTCTGCCGCAGCATCTTCATGAACGGTTATTCCAAGGACACGGGAACCTCTTTTGACAATGTTCGACAGTTCATGTTCCTCATACAGTGAAAGCTGCTCCACGATGCCGAACCGTGCACGCAGCGGAGAGGTAAGAAGCCCCAGTCTTGTAGTTGCCCCCACCAGGGTGAAACGGGGCAGGCTGAGACAGATATTGTTGGCGAGCGGGCCTTTCCCGACTATGATATGGAGGGAATAATCCTCCATTCCGGGATACAGGATTTCCTCCACGTTCGACGGAAGCCGGTGGATTTCGTCGATAAAGAGGACATCGTTGGGCTCGAGGTTTGAAAGAATAGCGGCGAGATCTCCCGTACGCTCCAGGGAAGGACCTGTGGTTACCCTGAGATGGCCTCCCATTTCCCGCGCAATAATGCTCGCCAGGGTAGTTTTCCCAAGCCCCGGGGGACCGTAAAAAAGACAGTGGTCCAGTGATTCTCCCCTCTGCCGGGCGGCTTGGATGAAAATCGAGAGTTTTTCCTTCAGTTTTTCCTGCCCCACGAATTCACTGAGGGTCAGCGGGCGAAGAGACGACTCATCCTCACCGGGTTCATCGTTGGGGTCAAGAAAACGTGTTTTGTCTTCAGCCAAAGCTCGATCACCTCAGTTCCGCTTCAATTCCTTCAGGGCAAGACGAATCCACTGCTCGGGGGAAAGGTCCCCGTCGGCGGAAACATTGCCTGCCTTAAGTTTCCGGAAAACCGGCAAAAGCTCTGCCTGTGCAAAACCCAGGGAGCGCAGACCTTCCATTGCGAGGTCTATGTGTGTCTCCCCCGATGCAAATGCTTCAGGGAAGAGGTTCAGATCAGTTCCAAGTCCTTCAAAATGACGATGCATCTCGAAACAAAGTCTCTCCGCCGTTTTTCTCCCGACCCCGGGTATTTTGACGAGGGAGTCCACGTCGGATGCCGCGATCCATGAGACAACCCTTTCAGCAGGGGCGGACTTGAGAATATTCATCGCCATTTTTCCCCCCACCCCCTTTACTGTCGTGAGCTTCAAAAAGAGAACTCTCTCCCGGTCGTCAGCGAATCCGAAGAGGGAGGGACCTGCCTCCGAGAACTGCAGATGCGTCACCAGCAGGGTATTTTCACCTTCCCTGCACATTTCCGCTCCCCTTCCCGTACAGAGCAGTTCGAAACCCATTCCGTTCACGTCCAGGACCACCAGGGTATCGGAAACGGAAACAACTTTACCTGAAAGGAATCGAAGCATGGCGGCCTCCCCTGTCGATGATCTTTTTTTCCTGTGAATAAAGGAAAAAGCCGGTAATGGCAGCTGCAATCGCATCGGCGGCGTCGTCCGGCCTGGGGATGCTGTCGAGGTCCAGCATTCTCTGAAGCATCTTCTGGACCTGTTCTTTCGGGGCCTTCCCGTTGCCGCAGACGGCAAGCTTTATCTGGGAAGGCTTCGGTTCCAGGACAGGAAGTCCGTGTTCAGCCGCGAGAAGGAGCACGACTCCTCTTGCCTGCCATACATACTCCGCAGTGGTTATATTCCGCCCGAAGAAAAGTTTTTCAACAGACATAAAATCCGGGGAGCAGGACACTATCTGCTCCCCGAGCTTTTCATAAATCATGCGCAGACGGTCTGGAACCGGGTCGGAGGGAAAGGTTTCAATGCAACCGAAAGAAAGGGGCCGGAACAGATGCCCTTCCCTGCGTATGGATGCAAAACCGAGTCTCCCCAGTCCCGGATCTATCCCGATACATTTGAGCACCGGGTATTCTCTATCCTTCCATGTTTTCCATGATTTCATCCGGAATGTCGAAATTTCCGTAGACGTTCTGGCTGTCATCATGCTCTTCAAGAAGATCCATCAGGCGGAGGATTTTTCTGGCCTTCTCCGGGTTTTCCACGAGAATGGTGTTTTTGGGGACCATATCGCTTTCTGCCCGGGTTATGGAATATCCGGCTTTTTCAAGGGCATCCCGTATGTCGGAAACCATGCTGGGGTCGGTGTACACGAGGTACCCTTCCTCCTGCTTCTCAAGATCCTCCGCCCCTGCTTCAAGAGCTGCGGTCATGAGAGCTTCCTCGTCAAGGTCCTTGCCGCTTATTTCGATTGTCCCCTTCCGCTCGAACATCCAGGCGACGCTTCCTGCCTCTCCCAGCGATCCTCCGTTTCTCGTCAGAAGTGCCCGGATTTCTGAAGCCGTCCTGTTTCGGTTGTCGGTGAGGACTTCGATGAGGATGGCTATTCCCGACGGCCCGTATGCCTCATATGTTATTTCCTCGTACTGGGCTCCCTCTATTTCTCCGGTGCCTCTTTTAATTCCGCGAATGATATTATCGTTCGGTACACTTGCTGCTTTCGCGCGTTCAATCGCCGCTTTAAGCCGCATATTCATTGACGGGTCGCCGCCGCCTTCTTTTGCAGCGATGATGACCGCCTTCACGAGCTTCTGGAACAGGTTCCCTCTCTTTGCGTCCTGCGCGGCTTTTCTGTGCTTGATGTTTGCCCATTTTGAATGGCCGGACAAAAGAATCACCTCTCTGAAAGTCAAAAGAATAGCTTCCGTACGTTACCTTTGAGACCTTTGTACAATCAGGCGGATGTTCATTCAGAAAATCCCCCGGAAACGAAGCCTCCGGATACTCTGTCAGACATCTGCCGTCTGGTTATTGTAGCACAGACCGCTCAATGTCACAGGACTGTGATCGAATGATAGCGTTCTTTTTTGCGAAGATTGAAGAGTGGTACCACCTTTCTGGCTTTCAGCAGGTCCGTCCTGCTGAGGACGGCCTCTTTTCCTCCGGCTTCCCGTTTTCCGCATCTGCAGGTCTCGATTCTCTCGCCCCGGGGACCGTAAATAAGGGGCGGAAAAGAGCCCGGCATTGCAAGAACGACATACACGAGGTTTTCCATGGCCCTGACCCGGGCAAATACCTCAAGGGGAAATTTCTCAGCGACTTCTGCGGAAGGAAATAGACAGATGAGATCCGCTCCGGCGAGAGCCAATACCCGTGAATGTTCGGGGAAAAGCAGATCATTTCCTGATGAAAGGCCGCAGAGAAAGCCGCCATGGCGGAAAACTGCAAAATCACCCCCCTTTCCCCTTCCGTGCATTCCCAAATAACAGCTGACGAGGCTGCCGCCGTCGTCGCAGACCCCTACAGCACCATCTCCGCAGGACCAAAGGGAGAAACCCCCTCCCGATATGGACGCCTGTACCGCCCGGGAACTGTCCGTTCCGAGAGGAAGTATGTACAGAGCGTTTTTTTCTTTGAATGTTTCATCTTCGTTTTCCGGACTGTGACGGGAATCCGGGCAGAGCCACAGGGTAAAAACATCAGACAAGGAAAATCACCCCAAAGTGCGGATTTCAGTTTATTATACTCCCTGGAGACACGTTTACAGGAGGGATTTTCATGTCAGACCGTCTGGTTCGTTTCGGCGTGGCAGTACCGGATTCTTTACTCTCGGAATTCGATCTTTTTATTCAGGGCAATGGTCTTCAGAACAGGTCTGAAGCCATAAGGCAGCTTATACGGGAAAGGCTTGCGAGGGAGATGTGGGCGCAGGGAGAAGGAACCGTCTTCGGAACCGTAACGATAATGTACGATCACCACACGAAGGACGCAACAAATGCCCTTACATCGCTCCAGCACGATTTCGGAGACGTGATCGTCTGCACGACCCATGTCCACGTGGATCACGATCATTGCCTTGAATGTATTGTAATGAAAGGAGACGCGGGAACCATCAAGGGCTTTGAGAATGCCCTTTCCTCTGTGAGGGGCATAAAGACAGTCGATCTTTCGGTCTCGGCGATACTGTAACAAAAGGGGCAGCCCCCGGCTGCCCCGAAAATCAACCCCCTCAGGTAGAACAGGAACCGCCTGAGCATCCTCCGCATTTTTTTCTCGAAAGGCTCTCTCCCTCAAGAAGTATCAGGGTTTTCCCTCCGCATGAAGGACAGCGAAGTGTTCGGTCACCCTCTTTCAGCCGGAATTCATTCCCGCATGAGGCACACCGGAAAAGCCGCTCGTTTTCCATGCAGTTCACCTCCTTTTCTTTTATGCCCGATCACTGGTTTCCTATGGTCGCCACCATGACTGCCTTTATAGTGTGCATCCTGTTCTCTGCTTCGTCGAATACTTTGGAGAACGGGCTTTCAAAGACGTCCTCGGTAACTTCCTGCCCCTTTACTGCCGGAAGACAGTGGAGAAATATGGTGCCGTCCCTGCCGGAAGCCTTCATAAGTTCCATGTTTACCTGGTATGGTCTGAGAAGGGACTCCCGTTCCTTTTTCTTTTCCTCTTCCCCCATGGAGACCCAGACATCGGTATATACTGCATCCGCTCCCCGGACCGCTTCGAAGGGATCTTTCAGAACAGTTACGGTTCCGCCGGTCTGTGCTGCCATGGCCCTGCATTTTTCCAGCAGTTCCCTTTCGGGGAAAAGGGATTCAGGGGACGCGACCGTGTAATGCATTCCAAGCTTGGCGCATCCGATCATGAGGGCATTGGACATGTTGTTTCTTCCGTCGCCGCAGTACACAAGGCGGATCCCTTTCAAAAGCCTTCCGAAGTTCTCCTGAAGGGTCAGGAAGTCGGCAAGTATCTGGGTCGGATGGTCGACGTCCGTAAGTCCGTTCCAGACGGGAACTCCGGCGTATTCTGCCAGTTCCTCCACCAGGGACTGCTTGAATCCCCTGTACTGGATGCCGTCGAACATGCGCCCGAGTACCCTGGCCGTGTCCTTGACGTCCTCCTTTCCCCCGAGATGAATATCGTTTTTGCCGAGGAATTCCGGATGCCCTCCCTCGTCAATGCATGCAACGGTAAAGGCGCAGCGGGTCCTCGTGGACGCTTTTTCGAAGAGCAGTGCGATGTTTTTCCCTGCAAGAGCCGTGCCCCTGATACCCGCCCTTTTTTTTGCCTTCAGGTCGGCGGAGAGGTTCAGAAGGTAGTAAATTTCCTCCGCTGAAAAATCCATCAGGGTCAAAAAACTGCGTCCTTTCAGATTGAATGCCATTTCTCTCATTCCCCTTTCTCGTTCTTTTTTCTGCAGTTTTCCGGGCCATCCTCTGCCCTTCTGTCAGACGCCAGTTCGAGGAGCGCCGACGGCAGATCCTCGAGAGGCAGTTCCTTCAGTACTTTTCCCCTGGAGAATATGACTGCTCCTCCCGGAGAACCGGCAATGCCGAAATCGGCGTCCATAGCTTCCCTGGGACCATTCACCTCGCAGCCCATCACCGCTACAGAGAGGCCGTCCGGAAGAGAGTGGATACAGGGTCCGAGCAGATCAACGAGCTTCCGCACGTCGATTCTCTTCCTGCCGCATGTAGGGCAGGAGATCAGGTTGACTCCCTTCGCCCTCATCTCAAGGGCTCTGAGGAGAGAGAACCCTGCCCGGACCTCTTCCTCCGGTATATCGGTAAGACTGATCCTCAGCGTGTTCCCGATTCCCTGGGCAAGCAACATCGCCAGGCCTGCCGCACTTTTGACCAGTCCGTCGCACCCCGACCCTGACTCAGTGATCCCGATATGGAACGGGAAGTCAGGGTATTTCAGTGCAAGGAGCGAATTTGCCCTGACTGTTTCAGGAACTGACGTCGATTTAGCGGATAATATTATATCCTCAAATCCCTCATCCAGGAGCAGATGAAGCTGTTCTTCAACTGCGGATGCAAGTGCGTCGGAGCGGACTCCCCTGGCTTCGGCGATCTGTCGGGAACTGAGAGATCCCCCGTTTGCACCGATCCTTATGACCGCCTTTTTTTCGATGGCAGAGCGCACAATATCCCGAACGCCCGCCCGGGGCATATTCCCCGGGTTTATCCTGATGGAGGGTACACCTGCCCCGAGTGCAGCCAGGGCAAGGCCGGCATCGAAATGAAGGTCGGCCATAAGCGGGACAGGCGATCGTTCGTTCAGCCACTTCAGACTTTCTCCCGACTCGGCGGAAGGGAAGGCGACCCGTATGAGCTCGCATCCCTCCCGGTTCAGCGACAGACACTGTTCAAGGCATTTTCCCTTCTCTGCGAGAGGGATTTTGAGCATGCTTTCCACCCTTACAGGATTGGTTCCGCCAAGTGAAAAAGATCCGATGGTCAGTTCCCTGGTCATTTTTTGTCCCTAGAAAAGCCGCAGGACATCCTGCCAGGTAATGTAAATAATCAGCATTATCAGAAGGATGAACCCCGTCATGTGGATATAATTTTCGATTTTCGACGGAAGGCGGCGTCTCAGGATCATTTCTCCGGCGGTAAACAGAAGCCGTCCGCCGTCAAGGGCAGGGAACGGAAGAATGTTTATCAGCCCCAGGTTCAGGTTGATCAGGGCAAGAAAAGAAAGGAATGTCCAGATACCTTTCCTGGCCGCTTCCCCGGCCATTGACGCGATCCCTACCGGCCCGGTGACATCAACTTTCTCCTCTCCCGTTACCCAGCGGACAATTCCGCGGATCATTTCAACGCTCATGTTCACGGTATAGGAAAAAGCCGAGGCGAATGCTTCGCTGACAGGGTATTTTTTCATTGCGGGACGTATGCCGAAAAGAGGGATCCCCTGTTCCCTGTCCGGAGGTATTGAAACGGACAGGGAGAACGATTCCTCTCCGCGGCGGATGACGAACCGCACAGGGCCTTTCAGTGCTTCTTTCCGTATCTCCCCCGACATTGCCCGCCAGTCATTCACCGCTACATCATTGACGGAAATGATGGCGTCTCCCTGCTGTATTCCCGCCCTTTCGGCAGGGTATCCGGGCATTGTTTCCCCGACCGCAGTGGCTCCCATGTCCACCACTCCATGGGCGGAGAGGAAAATAACGGTTAATAGGAGGGCAAGGATTATGTTTGAAACCGACCCGTTGACCAATATGAGAAAACGTTTCCAGGCTGCCTTGTCATAAAATGCCTTTCCGGGTTCTATGGTTTCTCCTTCGTTTTCCTCTTCCATGCCGGCGAGGCGGACAAATCCTCCGACGGGGAAAGCCCTCACGGACCAGAGAGTATGTTTCCCCTGGCGCTGGAAGATCGACGGACCCATTCCGAAGGCGAACTCGTGAACCTGAACATCAAAGAAACGTGCGGTCAGGTAGTGCCCGTACTCGTGCGCCACAACGCAAATGCCTATTACTAGAATAAATGAAAGCAGGCTCGCCATTCAGATTTTTCTCCTTAAGTTGAGTGATTTATTGGTGTTCCGGCACATTTCCGCGGCAGTCCGTTTCCCTTCCGCAAGAATTGAGAGAGCGTCATCAAGCGATCCCGGCCCAGGGCCCCGGTACTGTTCAATCACGGTCTCCACGATCCGTGGAATATCGGTGAAGCCTATCTGCCCGGAGAGGAAAGAGTCCACCGCAGCTTCATCGGCTCCCACAAGAAGGGCCGGTGCAGCTCCCCCCCTGCTTGCCGCTTCTTTTGCGACTCGGAGAGCAGGAAACCGTTCTTCATCAGGTTTCTCAAAAACGAGCGTTTTCCCTTCAAGCACCGTCGAAGGGAAAACGGGTTCGGGGCTGCGGTCGGGATAAAAAAGCGCTGAAGCGCACGGAAGCTTCATATTCGGGGCTGAGGCCGCCATAAGAAACGTTCCGTCAGTGAATTCCACGATTCCGTGGATGAAAGGCTCCGGGCATACCACGGCATCGACACGCTCCGGAGAGAGTCGGAAAAGCGACATGGCCTCGAGTATTTCGATTCCTTTATTCATGAGCGTTGCGCTGTCGACGCTGATTTTTGCCCCCATGTTCCATACCGGGTGCGCCACGGCCATTTCAGGAGTCACGTTCTGGAGTCTTTCAGCGGGAAGAGTGCGGAAAGGGCCGCCTGAGGCCGTGAGGTATATTTTTTTCACCGTGGACGGGTCTCTTCCCTGGAGACATTGCCATACAGCGTTATGTTCACTGTCGAGGGGACGAAGCTGGTCCTCCCTCCTGACATGGGGAATGATCCATCTGCCTGCGGCAACGATGCTCTCCTTGTTCGCCAGGGAGACATCCTTGTCTTCCCGAAGCGCCGTCAGCAGAGCGCGGACAGCGTCCGTTCCCGATGATGCCACAACTACGTGGTCGATGTCTGACCTGGCAGCAGTTTCTTCCATGGCGGAAATGCCCGGGAGGACCGAAAATCTGTCTCCTCCCCTGACTGCAAGGTCCGCGGCGGCGGCGGCATCAGTAAGGACAACAGTGGAGGATTTGAATTCATCGGCGATCTGCTCGATTTTTTCCACCGATGAATGGGCAGCGACCGCCCTGACCTCGAACCGGTCAGGGTAGGCCCTGCAGACCGACAAAACCGAACTGCCCACGCTTCCCGTGCAGCCGATGACAAAAAGCCTGGCTCTCATCGGAGAATGACCCCGAAAATGACATATACAAGGAGCCCGCTTACGAGGACACTGTCGAATCTGTCGAGGATTCCTCCGTGTCCGGGAATGATTTTTCCGCTGTCTTTTACTCCTGTCTCTCTTTTTATCACTGATTCCGCAAGGTCTCCTATCTGGCCGGCAATTCCGCAGATAAGTCCGACGTAAATGAACGGCAGGGGCGGGGTCTCAAGGATATATGCCACCGATACTCCTGCCAGGACAGCAGCTGACAGTCCTCCGATGAAACCCTCCCAGGTTTTTTTTGGGCTGACGTTTTCACAGAGACGGATCCTTCCCCATCGTGAACCGATGAGGTATGCAGCCACATCGCAGCTCCACGTGCACAAAAACATGGTAAAGAGAAGAATGCCGCCGGAGGGAAGCCTTCTGAGCAGGATCATGAAGGTCCAGGGAATGACGATATATAAAATACCAGCCATTGTGCCCCCCATGTTCCATATGGCGTAGCTTTCTCCCCTGACTTCTCTTCTCGCAATTTCCAGGAAGAGGATCACGAAGGAAGCGATGCTCAGCGTGAGGACAAGGGAAATTGGATGAATTCCGTCGGATGCGGTGAATAATATAAGAATTGCCGCAATGAATCCCACACCCTTCGACACCTTGAATTTTCTTGACACCATTCCGTAGAACTCAGAAAGTGAAAGGATGGAAAGGACAGATACAAGAAGAGTCCAGGCCCTTCCGCCCGCATACAGGGCCCCGAGGACCACCGCGACGACGATCGCTCCTGCAGCCCCTCTTACTGCCAGTTCCCGTATTTTTTCACCTGACCGATCCATATCGTCTCTCCCTGCCTGTAAAATGATCAATGGCCTCTTCAAGGTCACCGGGTCCGAAATCCGGCCAGAGCGTTTCCGTAAAATAGAGTTCGCTGTATGCCCCCTCCCAGAGCCAGAAGTTGCTTAATCGCTGTTCTCCGCTGGTTCTTATTATAAGATCGGGGTCAGGGACATCCGGAAGGTAGAGACGGCCGGCAAAATCCTTTTCAGAAACCGGGCTTTTCCTGCCTTCTTCAAGAAGAGTATTTACGGCGTCGATGATCTCCCGGCGGCCGCCGTAATTCAGGCAGGCTATGAAGGTTAGCCCGGTATTGCCGGCAGTTGCTTTTTCCGCCCAATCCATGAGTTCCGAGACATCTGACGGTATCCCCGACCGTGTTCCGGCAAACCTGATGCGAACGTTTTCTCTCTGGATCTCTTCAACCTTGCGCCGAAGGGAGAAGCGAAAAAGACTCATCAGGCCCTTTACCTCAGTCTCCGGGCGGCTCCAGTTTTCAGTCGAAAACGCGTAAACGGAAAGGTGTGTTACGCCCAGTTGCCACGCTGCCCGTACTGTCCTTTCAAGCGCCTTGATCCCCGCCCTGTGCCCCAGCAGTCTCGGAAGAAACCTTTTTTTTGCCCACCTGCCGTTTCCGTCCATGATGAGCGCTACATGAAAAGGAGACGGCAGATTGTCAGGCATCGGTTTTTTCCCCTTCCGGTTCGGGTGGCATCCTTACCTCTTTTTTCAAGCCGTCAAGTTTTTCTCTTACGGAGTTGATATCTCTCCAGGTCAATTCTTTCGGACTTCCTTTCTTTCTCGACTCATTTCTCAGGAGATAGCTCGGATGGAACATGGGGAGAAGGAAAATTCCGCGCCACTGGAACCATCTTCCCCTGAGAGCCGTTATCCCTTCCGATGTTCTCAGCAGCCACCTGGTGGGCGTATTGCCGAGGCAAACTACGAGTTCCGGGCGAAGAAGCGCCAGTTGTGCCTCGAGAAAAGGGCTGCATGCCATCATCTCATCGGGGGAAGGGACCCTGTTCCCAGGGGGACGGCATTTTACGATATTCATGATGAAGACGTCTTCTCTTTCAATGCCCACCGAAGCCAGGATCTGGGTCAGAAGACGGCCTGCCTTTCCGACAAAGGCAATACCCTGTTCGTCTTCTTCAGCACCCGGGCCCTCACCTATAAGAACAAGGCGTGAGTTTCTGTTGCCCTGGCCGAAAACGACACACTTCCGCGAGGCAGAAAGTCCGCACCTCGTACAGGACTGTACCTTTTCTTCAAGTGCAGTCCAGGCTTCCTCTCTGTTTGCGGAACTCAAAAATGCGTTCATGAAAGCAGAACCTCGCTTATTCTGATATCTACGGACGCGATGTCCATTCCGGTGAAATACCGTACGGCGGATGCCACCCTTCTCTGCTGCATTTTGCCCAGCTGGCGGAAATTCAGTTTTCCAGGTGCTACATTTACGGTTATTTCCAGCGTGATCACATCGTCGTCCGACCGGACGCGGATATTCCTGACCTCCGTTATCTGGGGGCTTAAGGACACAACGTGGCGTGCCACATCTTCTATGGCGGAAGAATCTATGGTGAGCGTCCCGAAAAAACTGAAAGGGGGATGAACGATCGTCCTTTCTCCGTCCTCCCGGTCTGAGCTTCTGAAAAGCCCCCATAAATGGCCGACGAGTTTTCCTGCGAAATTTTTCCTGACCTGCGTCCTGGAAACCGGAATGACATGCTGTTTCTTTTCATGCCGTTCCCTTCGGGCGTTTATGATCTCCTCCGGGGAGGCGACTTCAGTTATATCAATAAAGAGTTCGGGTGCAGGAAGTTCCAGGGCCCGGGTAATCTTTTCCGCCATGGTGACAGACGTGGCAATGATCATGATTTTGAAGGGCTCGTGAGCGCTGAGGTAGTCGAGAACGGAACTTCTGTGGTCAGGAAACTGAAAAAGAGCTCTCCTGATTGCACGAACAAGATTTTTTTCGGCTTTTGCGCTCTTGCCGGCCACGATCCTTCCCTTCGAGATAAGGAGTCCGTCATCTATCATAAAATCCACATCATTTTCCCTGGCGATCATCTGCGCACGCTGACTTTTGCCGGTTCCTGCCGGACCGACAAAGGCTATTACGCGTCTATTATCTGAAAGGCTGCGATGCGGTTTTTCCTGCATATCAGTTCACCAGGAACCCCCAGGGAGAGGGGTGCTGTCTATGATTCCCTGCAGGATGAGGACAGGAACTCCCTGGTTCCGTCGATTTCTGGCGGCAGTATTTCTACGTCCGCTCCCAGGCTTTTCAGTTTTTCCTCCATGTTTTCGTATCCCCTGCGGATATGGCCGAGATGGTAGACATATGTTGAATCCCCGGCAGAAAGGCCGGAAATCACGAGAGCGGCTCCCGCCCTCAGGTCTGTAGCCATCACGTCTGCACCGGCGAGGCGGTCCACGCCGGAAACAATTGCTGTATTCCCCTGAATGTCTATCTTTGCTCCCATTTTATTCATTTCGCTGACATGGAGGAACCTGGACTGAAAGACGCTCTCCTGGATAACGCTTGTCCCCTGGGCTATGCAAAGGGAGGCCATGATCTGCGGCTGGAGATCGGTCGGGAACCCGGGATAGGGAAGGGTTTTAAGAGATACTCCCTTCAGTCTTCCGGAAGGATGGATCGTCACTGCATCATGGGTTACCGTCATTTGTGCCCCGGCTTCCTCAAGCTTGGCCAGGAGCGAATCGATGTGGTTCGGTATGACGCCTGTTACGGTAACCTCACCGTTTGTTGCTGCGCCCGCAAGAATATAGGTACATGCCTCGATCCTGTCAGGTATGATTCGTGATTCAGCGCTGTGAAGGGAATCCACGCCCTGTATCCGGATCACGCCTGTCCCGTCGGCTTCGACAATTGCTCCCATGGACTGCAGGGCCTCCACGAGGTTGAGAATTTCCGGCTCTCTCGCAGTGTTCTCCAGCACTGTTTCGCCTTTTGCAAAAACAGCCGCCATCATGAGGTTTTCAGTCGCGCCGACAGAGGGGAAATCAAGGTAGATCCTGCCCCCTGAAAGGCCCTTTGTATGTGCATGGACCGCACCATGCACCAGTTCAATGGTAGCCCCCATTTTGGTAAGCCCTTTCAGGTGGAGATCAATGGGCCTGCTTCCGATGGAACATCCCCCGGGAAGGGGCATGACTACTTTGCCGCACCTTGCAAGCAGCGGGCCGAGAACAAGGGAGGAAGCCCTCATCTTCCGGACGAGGTCGGAAGGGGTCTCCCAGGATATTTCATCAGGAATGGAAATGAACATTTCATGATCTGAAAAAAGCACCCGTGCGCCAAGACTTCTCAAAAGATCAGCCATGGTGTTTACGTCAAGAAGGTTGGGAACGCGCGAAATACGCAGGGAACTGTTTTTCAGCAAAAGAGCGGCGGCCATGACGGGAAGGGAAGCATTTTTTGCTCCCTGGGTTTCCACTGTTCCCATAAGCGGCTTTCCACCGTTAATTCTCATTTTCGAATCCACTTTTAAATTCCTCCCGAAAAAAGGTGGGAAATCAAGATATTCTTTTTAATTACTATACCATGATTCAGGGGGCATTATCATAATGCCTGAGTATATTTCCAGCTATCCGCTTTGCCGCAGTTCCGTCACCGAATGGGCTGCCGCATCGTTCCACGAGATTTCTGCGGTATTCTTCATCGGTCAGGATACGCGAGACCCCGGACACGATTTTTTCCCTTGACGTCCCTACCAGAATGGCGGTTCCACTCTCAACGGCCTCGGGACGTTCGGAAATTTCCCTCAAAACAAGCACCGGTTTCTTCAGTCCTGAGGCTTCTTCCTGGACTCCCCCGCTGTCGGTGAGAATGAGAGTGCTTCTGTTCATGACCCAGACAAAGTCAGGATAATCCAGGGGCTCGCAGAGGATCACCCGCTGTTCGCCGGAAAGGCAATGCCGTATGACTTCCCCCACGGAGGGGTTTTTGTGCACGGGGATCAGGATCCTCACATCACTGTGGTTTGTGAGGATATCCTTTATCGAGCTGCAAATGCTCTCCAGGGGCTTCCCCCAGGACTCTCTCCTGTGGGCCGTCATCAGAATGACGGGACCGGAAAATTCTTCAAGTTCTTTTAGCTGGGGGCAAAGGATATGGTCTTTTTTCTCCAGTGTGGAATAAAGTGCGTCTATAACAGTATTTCCGGTAACGAAAAGCGTCTTGTCAGATACCGGGAGCCCCTCTCCTGCAAGATTGGCCGCAGCTCCGGGTGTCGGGGCAAACCAGAGCGTCGACAGGCGGTCAGTGATGATCCTGTTCGCCTCCTCGGGAAAAGGCTGCCCGATGTCATGGCTTCTCAGGCCTGCTTCAATATGTCCCACGGGGATATGACGATAGAACGCCGCGAGAGCCGAGGCCATTGTAGTCGTGGTGTCGCCGTGCACAAGGACGAGATCCTGCGGATGTTCATCAAGAAACCTTCCGACACCTGAAAGGACCCGTGATGTGACCGAGTCGAGGGTCTGTCTCTCCTCCATAATCGAAAGATCCACATCTGCAGCGATTCCGAAGTAGGACAGCGCCTGATGGAGCATCTCGGAATGCTGTCCCGTTGAAAGGACCATTGTACTGAATTCCATTTCCCTGAGCGAATGAATGACGGGAGCCATTTTTATCGCTTCAGGGCGGGTGCCCACGATACAGGTGATTTTCTTTTCCATGAAAGGACCTCTCAATTTCATGTAATCATTTTAAGTTCGGCGGGAAAGGATCGAAAAGAAGCCTCACTCCCCTTTTTTCAGGTAAGCCTTGCCCTGAAAAGAAAAATTCCGAGGCCCACAACTGCAGCCTGGAAGAAGGCCAGAAGAATCACCGTCCAGAAGGGGGAAAGACCTTTGTCCATCAACCGGTGATGGATATGCCCCCTGTCGGGAGAAAAAGGAGAAACACCTTTCCATAACCTTCTTATTATAGCAAAAAGGGTATCGGCGACGGGAACTCCCCCGGCCAGAAGAAGAAGAAACGGGAGTTCAACAGCCTTTGTCATTGAGAGAACCGGGCTTGCCGTATAAATAAAAAAACTTGAGAAAAGGTACCCAAGAAGGGTCGTTCCTCCGTCTCCCAGAAACGTCCTTGCGCGGGGAAAATTCCAGTAAAGCACTCCTCCCGCCAGGCAGGCCAGTGAGAGGAACACCGTCGTATTTCCCAGTGATGAGGATAACACCGAAGCAGTTATGAACATGAGAAGGCACAAGCCGTTTGCGCCGTCTATAAGATTGTATGCGTTCGTCATTCCGGTGATCCACAGGAGGCAGACCGCGAAATGCACCGGAGGCAAAGGAACGGCCCAGAGAAACAGTATGGCGGCGAAGATGTGGATCCCCAGGCGGGCCAGGGGGGAGAGTGTTTTCATATCGTCCCAGTATCCGCTGAAGAAAACAAAAGTACTGCCGGTCCCGATCAGGCGGACGGCTGGGTGTGCCTTGACCGCGAAAAGACACCATAGAAGAAATCCAAGCCAAAGGACGATCCCGGCTCCCCGTGGAGTCACCGAACTGTGGATTTTCCGTTCTCCGGGAAAATCCACGATCCTGTACCTGTTCGAAAGACTGATCGAAAGCGGCGTTATGCAGAGTCCCCAGAGAAAAAGCAGAGGTGCGGCCACGAAAAAGTTCTTAAGCGCAAATTCCACAGAAAGCCCTACTTGGTTCCGAAAAGTCTGTCCCCTGCATCGCCGAGGCCGGGAACGATATAGCCGTGATCGTTCAGGTGGCTGTCAAGAGCTGCAGCGTAAATATCGACATCAGGATGTTCCCCGTGCACCTTTGACACTCCTTCGGGGGCAGCGATAATGCATACCAGGGAAACTTTTTTTCCTCCTTTTGATTTTACAAGGCTGATGGCTGCCGAGGCCGACCCGCCCGTTGCAAGCATGGGATCGAGTATAAGGATATCCCTTTCGGCGATGTCTCCCGGCAGCTTGCAGTAATATTCCACGGGCATCAGCGTCTCGGGATCGCGGTAGAGGCCGATATGTCCCACCTTGGCGTTCGGGACCAGCTGCAGGATCCCGTCCACCATTCCAAGTCCTGCCCTGAGAACAGGGATGATCGCAAGCTTTTTCCCTTCGAGGGCATAGGCATCTGTTACCGCGAGAGGAGTTTCAACCTGGATCTTTACAAGGGGAAGGTTCCTGGTGATCTCGTAAACCATGAGGCCTGCTATTTCCTGGACCAGTTCCCGGAATTCCTTGACGGACGTATTCCTGTCCCTGATGATGCTTACTTTATGCTGGACAAGGGGGTGATCAAATACTATGGTTTTCCCTTTTTCAGAAAGGCAGCAGCTCGGGCAGATCTTCTGCTCGTAATCAGAAATTTTGCTGAGTCTTCTTAAATGCCGCTCTCCCTCGAAATCCGATTCGAGCCATGCGTCAAGTATCTCCGCCGCCAGTTCGGGTGAAATCACGCGCGCGCCCATAGTCAGCACATTTGCGTTATTATGTCTGCGGCTCATCCTGGCTGTTTCCGGCTCATGACAGTGAGCAGCGTACACACCCGGTATCTTGTTTGCAGCAATCGACATTCCCACTCCCGTTCCGCAGAGAAGTACGCCTTTATCCGCTTTTCTCTGGGCAACCATTTCTCCGAGACGGAATGCGATGTCCGGGTAATCGCATGGCAAAGATTCAGTTTCCGTACCTATATCAAGAATCTCTTCAATTCCTTTTTTTCGCATATGGTCGATAAGAAAGGCTTTCAGAGTAAATGCAGCATGGTCTGAACCTATTACGACTTTCATATAAAAACCCCTCCCCGGTTGGAAAACTCTATCATGAGATTTTGCCAGCTTGTTTTTCTCCAGATTATAATAACACTTGGCGGATGAAAGGCATATAGAAAGGCCCCTTCCCCGTACGGGAAAGGGGCCTTCGTCTCTTCCCTCCGCCTCAGCTGAGGAGGGTGAGCATGACTCCCGCAGCCACGGCGGTCCCTATGACTCCCGCGACGTTGGGTCCCATGGCGTGCATGAGCAGGAAGTTCCCCGGGTTCTCCTTCTGGCACACCCGCTGAACCACACGGGCCGCCATGGGTACGGCAGAGACTCCAGCCGCCCCGATCATGGGGTT